>Ga0206969_1206_pt1 | contig 14211 bp, 8 predicted proteins | sample Alteio_BWOrgHeat_87_FD_153256 | JGI IMG/M metagenome (GOLD analysis project Ga0206969, IMG submission 153256) | Enriched cells from forest soil in Barre Woods Harvard Forest LTER site, Petersham, Massachusetts, United States -... | ecosystem: Environmental > Terrestrial > Soil > Temperate forest > O... | reverse complement strand
ATTCTGGCCAAAGGCGGTGATGGCGGGTTTGGCAATCTTCATTACAAAACATCCACCAACCAAGCACCCACACGTGCACTGCCAGGATGGCCTGGGGAAGAACGTTGGATTTGGCTACAGCTAAAATTAATTGCAGACGTTGGCTTGATTGGCCTGCCAAATGCAGGAAAATCAACCTTTTTAGCCGCCTGTTCACGGGCACATCCTAAAATTGCCGATTATCCCTTTACAACGTTATACCCCCAATTGGGTGTGGTATATTTCCGGGATCAAGAATTTATTCTTGCTGACTTGCCGGGGTTGATTGAAAACGCGCATCAAGGTGCCGGCCTTGGCCATCGATTTTTAGGACATATCGAACGCTGTGGTATTTTGATCCATATGATTGATGGAACCGAAGAGGATGTGGTCAAAGCGTACCAAACAGTGCGCAGTGAATTGCAATTTTATCATGAATCTTTAGCCAAAAAACCTGAAATCATTGCCCTTAATAAATGTGATTCCTTAACAGAGGACGCGATCCAAGAGAAAATCGCAGAACTTGCTAAGGTTACCAACCATAAGATTTTTGCAATATCGGGTGTGACCAAAGCGGGAATGGAACCTCTGTTAAAAGCCCTTTTGCCTGATGTTCTAGAACACCGGCAAAAAAGAATATCACCCAAACACAAAGAATCAATGCCTTACGATCCGTTGAATAAACCGGATGAGGATTAAATGTTTATTAGGTATCGCCCTGTATTACTGTTAAGTATTTAATTTTAGGGAGGTGCTCATGAAACCTTACATATTGATTGTGCTCTCAATGATCATGGTGTCAGTGCCAGCCTTAGCTGCCAGCGTTGACCATGAGTCTGCAACAGGAGCACCAGAAAAACCAACCCTCAAAATTTGTTGTCCCAACATTGCTAAAGGTGGTGAAGCTAAACGATACAGTCGTTTTTATTTAATAGATAAGAGCAAGGCGCTATGGAAAATGTCTTTCCAAAGAAGTCCCAAAGACACTAGTGATTCTCTTCCATTGTTTAAAGACTATGCGCTTAATTGTATTGCCTTGTCCGACAATGACGATAAGGGATATACGACGATACTATGTTGCTATGTTGACCAGATTGGTAACGCCATATCATTATCTCATGCAGGGCCTTATCCACGTGAAAAAGCGGTGATAAAATACAAGCAAACCCCGGTATCATCTGCTCGTATCGATATAGCCCCTCACACTAATATCCAAGACTATGTCATTGAAGTTGCGCCCTAGATAAGCTAGAACCTACCTTAAAAATTCAGTAGTTTAAAAGCGTTACTTTCCTCACAAAAATACAGCCAACTTAACAATAAGAATAACGGCATCAACACCATAAATGACCAAGCCATATACCCTATAAATCCTGGCATTTTAACGCCCATATGATCTGCAATAGACTTAATCATAAAATTGGGAGCATTCCCAATATAGGTTAAAGCCCCCATCAATACAGAAGCGGTCGAAATAGCAGCAAGTGTTACACTCATTGATCCCATTAGCTGCTCAGGGTTGCCGCCGGCCATATGAAAAAAGATTAAGTACGTCGGCGCATTATCTAAAAAGGCTGACAAAAATCCTGTTAACCAAAAGTAAAATAGGCTATGGGGAACTCCTGAGGGATTAGCGAGCCTAATCACCGGTTCAAAAGCACCGTTGGTGCCGGCATCTAACATAGCACTGACCGGTAAAATCGTTACAAAAATGGCTGCAAAAATAAGGATGACTTCCTGCAACGGCTTCCAGGAAAACTCATTCGATTTATGAATGGATACGGGGGTAATCTTTAACGATAGAATCCCAAGACCAATAAGGGTAAAATCCCGCATTAAATCAAAAACTTCAACATTCACACCAAAAAGATTGATTTTATGATGATCATTTATTAATCCACTCGCAATAACTGCTAAAACTACCATTCCTAACAACCACAAATTTCTTTTACCCGTGATTTTAATTTTAGCATCTGGATGAAGGTGTGCTGGATCAATCACTTTGGAATCATGATAAAAGAAAAAACGATCAATCAGCCAAAATATTGCCAACAACGGCAGGACTGCTGTTAAGAAAATTTGCCATAGATTCTGTAATGTCCAAAAGAAAGAAATCCCACTTAAAAATCCTAAAAACAGGGGAGGATCACCAATCGGTGTTAAACATCCTCCGATATTGGCAACCAGAAAAATAAAAAATATGACAATATGGGTATTATAACGACGATACTTATTTAATCGGATCAAGGGGCGGATTAATAACATGGAAGCCCCAGTTGTTCCGATCAGATTTGCTAAAACAACACCAAGAGCAATAATTCCCGTGTTAACAGAAGGCGACGACTTTCCACGCGTGGAAATATGCACCCCCCCACTAATGATAAACAAAGACCCAATAAGACATAAGAAAGGAAAGTACTGATGCCAAAAAGTTGTCCCCACACCATGGAGAATGTCATCATACTCTACCATGCTTCCCATCATGCCGATGGCAATTAAAATCCAAATGAAAATAACCTTGCCATAATGTGCGTGCCAAAGTTTGCCAGCTAATATGGGCATCAAAGCCAAACAGGCTAAAAAACCAACAAAAGGAAAGGCAAACCACAACGGAAATTGGCTACCATCCATTGATATGGTCCCATGAGCCATTGCCAAAGACGGGTAAAAAAGCAAGCCTATCCATACCATCCCCCATGTTGGAAAAAGTTGATGTTTTAGCTTTTTTAGAATGTGCAATTAGACCTCTCTTCTTAAACTTTTCAAATGATTCATAGCTATACAAACTAAGCAGGCCTTGTGCTAATAATGATAGCAGAAAAAGCTTGTCACAACTATACGCGGGATGATGGTGATATCACTACTGTTTCATAAGCACCGTAAATGGGCAACGGGAATTGTCATCATTGCTTTGATTGTTCTTTTTGAAGGACCCCATTTGGCAAACTCCATTGTCAAATATATGTTAATTAGCCGGTTACACACCCTTGGCCTGCAAGGAATCACTATCGACCAAGTATCAATCACCCCCCGTCATCTAAAACTTTCGAGAATACATCTCTCTAACCCAAATTTTGATAGTATAGCGATCGACAAAATTGAAGCAGACTTTGCTTTGTCTGACTGGATATTTGGAACATTAAAAAAACTAACGGTTATAGGAACCAATATTTCAGCTCATAGTAATCATTTCAGCGTCTCTATCCCAACATTTTCCATTACTGCTAAACGAGAACAAGATTCTGATCAATTCTCTCTAGTCGTTAATATGGTTTGTCACGAACTCTCTTTAAGTGAGTATGGAAAATTAATTTACCCTCTAATCCTTGATATTCAAGGAAATGGAACCATTGAAGACATTCATCTCACAAAAATATCTTTATCGACTGATATGACTCCTGAGCCAATGCTTGTTGCTTCAGGCAAATTTAAGCCCCATGAACAGCAAGGAACACTGCAAATTTCCAAAGCCCATATTAACCTTAAGAATCTTTATGATTTAACACCTTTTTTAAAAGGGTTAGGGATTGCAATTGATCCTAAATCCATTAACGGGATCACTCAAGTGACGGGAGGTCTTTTTTGGTCTGGAAATTGGCTTTCCCCTAAAAGTAGCCTGATCTTTTCACTAAAAGGGATTGGCTTTAAATCACCTAAGTATGCGGTTTCTGATCTTACCGGCACCCTAAAAATTCTTAACCTTAACCCGTTCGCAACCCCTCCTCATCAAATTCTAAAAGCCAAGAGAATTAAATTACCGTCTTTGGATATTAATGACGCTCACCTTGATTTTTCCTTTAATCAAGACGGGGATTTAACCCTGAATCAACTGATATTTAGGACCATGGATGCTGACATTACGGTGCATGATATCCGTGCCTTGAGTAAAAATATCAAAGATGGCGTTGACCTTAAGTTTAAATTTGATGGGATTAACTTAACAGATCTTTTAAAGCTAGCCGATATTCCTGGCCTTGCCGGCACCGCTAAGCTAAGTGGCAATGGTGCTTTTAAAGTTACTTCGGAAGAATTTATGCTAACCCAGCTTTTTCTTCATTCTATTTCCAAAGAAGGTCATCTTGCTTATACTCCTCATGGTACAGAAACAGTCTCCAGAAAAGATGGAGACCCAAAGGGTGCTCTATTAGCACTTGAAGCTTTGCAAGATTTTCGCTTTACTGTTCTTGAGACAACGATTAACTCGAATGCTTTAAAAGAAATGCGTGCTACTATTAAAATTCATGGATTTAATCCAAAAATGTTGAATGGATTCCCCTTTGAGTTCACGATCACAACAACCGGAAAATTAAAGGAATTGATTTTAAATACCTTGCAGAATTTTCAGCTACCAACAAACATGAACCAATTATCTAAGACCTTAAACAACCGCCTAAAATCTGGAAAGCAAAATTAGCCATGCGTATTATCATCTTGACCTTTGCTCCCTTTCTTATGCTTCTGGCCGCATGCAATCCTACGGTTAAGGTAGAGGCCCCCGATAAGCCCATCCAAATTAATATGAATGTTAATATTGAACATAATTTACGGGTTAAAGTAGAAAAAGACCTGGATGATGTAATGCGCAAAAACCCTGATATTTTCTAGGTAAGGAGACCCCAGAATGACAATACTATTTAAAAACATCCTAATGATAATGAGTCTTTATGTACTGAGTACAACAGTCTTGATTGCTAAAGATTTGCAATCAGCCCGCGCTGCGGGTGAGGTTTGTGAGGGAATGGATGGCTATGTTCGTGCTTTGGTAAATTCACCTGAAATTCAAGCCCTAGTTCAAGATGTTAATCGAGGACGTCATACTCACTATGCAGAGCTTGCTAAGAAAACTGGTGTTACACCCGAAGCTGCCGCAAAACTTGCTGCACAAAAATTACGTCAAGAGCACAAGGCTTGCTCTTAAAAAACCGATCTTTGACGGGCAATCATATCAATTACCCCCTGAAGAATATAGGTAGCCGCAAGTTTATCGACGACCTTTGAGCGCTTATTGCGAGACATATCCGCTTCAAGCAGAGTGCGCGTAACTGCCATGGTTGATAATCGCTCATCCCACAAACAAAGAGAGATGTCGCCTAGTGCCACCTCAAGCTGGGATACAAACTGGCGAACTTTTTTTGTTTGTTCGCTATCCCGGCCACTCATACTCATCGGTAATCCAATAATCAGCCCTATGACGCCATGAGAATGAATCAATTCTTGTAGCTCTTTAAGATCCGCAGAGAATTTCGTTCGTCTAATGAGCGTTAGGGGGGAGGCAATCTGCCAGTTCACATCAGAGATGCTAATTCCAATGGTCTTATCCCCAACATCCAGTCCCAGCAATCGCTTCTTTGTATGACGATAGGCAGCTAATTCTTCCAACGAACAAAGCGGCATATACTATCCAGCCTGTTTAAAATTCTTCCAGGCACTCTCTTGAATAGACTGAAAGGATTCATAGAACGGCGTATCTTGTAAAATCTTTTGAACATTCGGTGCATTATGACGCCGCGCAATGACATAGATGCGTTGTGTTGATTTAAGTTGCGCTTTAAATTGATCAATATCCAAAAAGACCTTGGGATTAACCTGTTGCCCATACCACAGATCACTGCTTTTCGAATCAACCATCACCAAGGGTCTATTCAAATAAAATGCCAAAGAAGACAGCATTTCAAAATCTTGATACAGGTAAACAGTATCGACATGTTCTTTCAAGATCATAGAAGCTAACGGTTTTGAAGAAAAATAACGTTCATTATCAGCAGCAACACTAATTAAGATCATGAGCAACCCAAGGGAAGTTGCTCCCACTGCAATCAATGCCCCTGCATACACGCTTCTTAAAAAAGAATATCCAAATACCCCGATACTAATCAGTAACACAACCATTCCCACCCAAGTTAATGGTGCAAAATAGTTAAAGGTAACACCCTGTTGGGGAACAAAGAAGAAAATCAAAACTCCTAGGATTAACGGATTGATCAAACTGCTCCCCACCAATCCGCCCCAAAGCCACTTGTTTCCACGCTGCATAATGGCTCTATCCAATCCAATGGCCACTGAAAAGGCAAGAGCGGGCATACCCAGCATCATATAATAATTAGCCTTAGCATGGGAAAATGAGAAAAAGACTAAAGGCACCAGAAACCAACACCACAAAAATTTTCTTAACGACGATGCCTGAGTATTAACGCCTGCAGAAACAGGGTTCCTTATGAATACCGCGCCTAAAAGAAGCGTCCAGGGCATAAAATACGCCGCTAATCGTGGAAGATAGTAAAAAAAGGATCCACGATAGTAATCTTGCGGTTCCCTTAAATTCAAAAAGCGTAACATATGTTCATTGATGATATAGAACCAAGCAAACCCCGGCTCTTGAATGGAAGCCCAAACATGCCAGGGCAAGGCAATACCTATAAACAGCAGCAGCGCCAGAGGATCAAAAAGCTTTTTCCAAAAGCGGATTAACGCATACTCAAGGCTTAAAAAAACCAAAATTACTAAGGCAAACAGGACCCCTGCCACCAACCCTTTGGTCAGAACCGCCAAGGCCAAACAGGTATAGGACCACCTTAAATATTTGCGCTGTTCCGTTGTGTAAAAAAAATAAAAAGACACAAAGGCCAGGGTTAAAAAACAGGTTAACAACCCATCGAAAAAAACCGTTCTGGAAAAAATAATAAACCCAATACTGGTTGCAAGAATCCATGCCCCCATCAGACCCAATTGTTTTTTTTGAAGTCTGCAGCCAAATCCATAAACGGTAAGGCAAGTGACAAGTCCTGCCGTTGCTGGCCAAAACCGTGCGGAAAATTCATGGACACCAAATACTGCATAGCTTATCGCGCTTAACCAATAGAGCAATGGCGGTTTTTCAATATACGGCACCCCATTCAGGTGAGGAATACTATAGTTCCCTGTTTGCAACATGGCCTGTCCAATGGATGCGTAAAGTCCCTCATTATTATTCAGCAAACCATAAGCGCCTAACCCTGCATAAAAGCAGATCAAAAGGCTTAAGAAACCAAAACAAAGGATCAGAGACTGTTTGTCTTTCCAGCAAGTAACGCGATGTTGATCATTCATAACCGTGCGATCATAAAAAAGAGGCTTTCAACTATTGGCCATTGTTTTAAAAAATATTATTAACTCGGTAAGTTGTAATTATGTCAAGAATTACTACTTATTAAAAAACCTCTAAACAAAAATATTGTTTATGCTAGGATTTTGTTCTGAGTAGGTGTCGCAATGACGTTAATAGCCCCAATAAAAAGAGAATCCATGATGAAATCAATTAGCATTTTATTGATATGGTTACAAATTTTTCCCCTGTTAGTCACCAACGGTATTTGCGCAAGCGCAGGCACAGATGAAGATGCAGCCAGGGGCGGAAAAATGGCAGCCGAAGCATTTGGTCTTAGGGGTGCTAAAGTTGAACCGACTGCTCCTCAGGCTGATTCTGAAGAAGAAGCTAAATTAGCTCCCCCTCCCTTGGTCATAGACGGTCAAGCCTTAGCTCCAGATGCCCCACTACTCTTACTATCTCCAACAAGCGAGCAATTGCAATTCGACCTGAGGAAAACACAAGCTTCCTTTCTGGAAAGCCTAGCCCTTCCAGAGCAAGAAAAAAAAACAGCAAGATTAGCCGCTATAGACACCTTAAAAGTACTCTTTAGAAGCAAAATATCAGACGAAACCGAGATAAAGGAAACTGCCGAAGAAATGATAGGTGATTGGGAGAAAGAAGCCTTGCAAGGACAACCCCCATCTCAACAAGCTCAAGCAACAAGAACAGATAGTGCAGCAGCGTCAGCAAGAGAAGACCAAGTCCAACCAGAACAACCTCAAACCGTATATATAGTAGACGCTAATGGGGACGTTGTAGCTGTACCTGCATCAGCAGCAAACACAAAAAAGAAAAAAGAAACCCCTCTAGCAACATCAGCAGAGGGCCATGGCCAACCACAACAACCTCTAATAGTTCAAGTTTCACCTGGAAAAGGCCCTTTAAGAAGACCGAGTTCATCTGGATCAGCTGGATCAGCTGGGAATACCCAAGGCAACGGACAACCACAAGCCCCCCCCTTATTTAGAAGAGATACTATTGGAGATGAGGTGCCTGTAATGACCTCAGCAGGAGGCACAGACAAGCAAAAGCAACAACCTCAGTTAACAACATCAAGCCAGCAAGAGACGACTCAATTACTCCTTTTGGCAAATCGACTTGAGCGTAAGGATGAAAAAATAAGGATACTTGAACAAAGAAACGCGGAACTATCTAAAGAAAATAGAGACCTACGGCACCAAGTACGGGCTGAGAATCTAGAAAGTTATAGCGATCGAACTGTAGCCGCCGCTACTGTCGTTAAAGAAACCGATAAAATAGACTCCCTCGACTCCGAAAAAGTTAAGCAACTATTAGTAGATCGCCAACAAGCCCTTGCCCACGCGGAGAGAGAACAGGCCAAAGCAATCAGGACCACTAATCAAATAAAGGCCGAATATGACAGTCTTAATGAAAGAAATGAGCAAGAAATTGAGGCTAAAAAGCAGCTAGCAGCTCGACTTAAAGCCGCAGAAGAAGAACGTAACGCACTAAAAGAACAAGATTACCCTCAGCAAATTAGGGATATTCAGGCCGCTCTCACAGCAGAATCAAATCGGCTTAGGCTTGAAAAAGAAACAAGAATCACCCTATCTGAAGCTAATGAAAAATTAAAAAAAGATCTGAAGGCATTAGAAGACAGGAACACGGCCTTAGGGCAGGAAGCTTCTCACAGAGCTCAGAGAATGTCCGCACTGCAACAACACAACAAGAAGAGTGCAGCTTCCTCTAGATCAGCACTTGAAAAATTACGAAAACAGCATGCTGAGCTCATTGCCACACACGCAACGGTTACCCAGAGATTAGAAACCTTACAAGAAGAAAATGCAGCTTTACGGAAAGAGTCTGCCGAACAAGAAAGACTGTTAACATCGATGCGGCAATCTCAATCTCCTTTGAATCCTCGTCTTTTTTCTTCTCCCCTAAAAGATAAAGATCCAACGGCTGCAGCATCTCCATTTGCTGCATTACAACCCCAACCTCCAAGAACATCTGGATCTGTTGCTGATCAAATTGAAGATACAGTGAGACCCCAACCCCAACCTTCGAGGAATCCCCTTCAGGGTGACCTTGACGCAGCTAATGCTAATGTAAGACGGCTGCAAGCTCAGCTTACTGCTCAACAACAAGAGCATGAACGGTTAATGAGAGCAGCCCAAGAAGAGTTTGATCGGGAAAAAGCCAGATTAGCAGCAGCTGCACAAACAAAACCAACAGACGTTGAGGCAGCAAAAGCATTGCTCGCGCAAATAATGCCTAGGCTCGAAACAATGATATCTGGGTTTGAAACAACAACAATGAATCCTGCTTTTGACAGATTAGGCACTCGCATTACCGGCTTGAAGGATAAAGTCGAGCAGGCTAAGAGGCGTCATGCAGCAGCACTAGCTAGAAAACAAAAAGAACTGGATCAACTGACTGCAGCACAAACTGCACTTGTTGCAAAACAGCAAAGAGAGCTTGATCTACTGCAACGCAAAATGGATCAGGCACTTGCTACACTGCGAGCTCAACATACCCAAGACCTGGCCACGAAACTTGCTGATCAAGAAACAGCATTAACCCAAAGACTCGCAGCAGACCACGCAACCAACCTAGCTAGAGAGCTTGATGCACTGCGAGATCGACATGATCAAGATAAGAAGCAGGCATTATCAGTTCAACAGGCACAGCATGCCCAGTTAATGAGAGATGTGGAAGATCGCTTTGAAAAAGAGAAAGATGCATTAGCTGCAAAACAGCAAGCTTCACTTGATGAACTGCGTAGACAACACGAAAAAGAGATAAATCGAAGACTTGCTGAGCAAAAAGAGCAACAAGTAGAATTTTATACACGTCAAATGGCAAAAGTCAAAGAACGGTTTGAAGAGGAGAAAAGACAACTTGAGCGAAAGATTCGTGATGAAGAATTTAGAAGATTTAGCCCGCAAATTAGTGCTTTAGAGGCAGAATTAGCCGCTCTAAGGAAGGCACAAGCAATTTCTTCCGCACAGCCTACATCAGCCGTGGATGACTCAAGCAACGGTTCTTCCAAGCCAAAAACCGCTAAGCAAGATTCTGCTGCTCCAAGTTCTACCCCTCAAGCCGCGGATGTTGATGCAGCAAAAGCATTACTCGCGAAAATGATGTCTGGGTTCGAAACAGCAACAATGAATCCTGCTTTGCATGGATTAGGCACTCGCGTTACCAGCTTGGAGGATAGAAGCCAAGCGGCTGAGAGAAATGCGATGGCAGAGCGTACGCGTCATGCAGCAGCACTGGCTGCAAAACAGCAAGAACTTGACGATCTGCGTAACCAATACGCTCAAGACCTGGCTCAAAAACTTGCTGATCAAGAAAGAGACTTAAAGGCATCTCACGCAGCAGAACTCACTAAAAAACAAAAAGAGTTTGAAGCTGTACACGCCACTGCTCTTGATTTGCTGCGCAACCAACACACTCAAGCCATGGCCCTTGAGCAAGCAAGACTTGATAAACTGAGAACAGACGAATTAGCAGCAGCACAACTTGCCTATCAAACCCAGCTTGCTGCACTGCAAACTCAACATGATCAAGATAAGAAGAAGGCATTGTTAGCTCAACAAGCACAGCATGCCCAGTTAATGCAAGCTGCTGAAGATCGCTTCAATCAGGCAAAACTAGCTCAACAACAAAAGCACGAACGGTTAATGAGAGAAGCTGAAGATCGCTTGAAATCTGAACTTGCTGCAGAACAGAAAAAAGCGCTTGATGCACTGCAAGCTCAACACGCAATTGCCTTAGCAGCAGCTAGAAGTGCAAGACAAGACGAAATCGATGAACTAAATCGAAGGCTTGCTGCCAAACCAAAACCAGCGCCATTGCCTGTGATCGATAAATCAGGGCAATCTTCCGCCGCCCCTCAAGCACCTTCTAATCCAGCTGATTTAGCTTCTGAAACCGATAAACTGCGAGCAGACCATGCCCGATTAATGCAGTTTGCTAAAGAGCAATTTGAAGCAGAATTAAAGGCAGCAAGCATTGCGGCCCAAACCAAGTTTGATAGACTGCAAGAAGAATATGTTAGAGAGATGGCGCTGGTTAAAGCAGAATTAGCGCGTTTAAAGGCAACTCCTACTGCTCAGCCACAAGCACCAAATGCTACCACCATATTCAAACTTCCTCAAAAACCAGTACATCAGCAGATGATTGAAAGAGCCTTACGTACAGCAGAGGAAAGATATGCAGCAGCAGAAGCAAAACTGGCAGAAGAAAGAGAGTCTACAGCAGATCAATTAAGAAAACTTCAAGCTAGAATTCAAGCATTATCAGACGCTTCCGGCCGGGATAAAGTAGAACACACGACCCTTACGCGACGGTTTTCAGAGTTAGAAGCAGCTAATACGGATCTCTTGGCTCGTCAGGAAGCTCAATCTAGAACTTTTGATGAAGAACGAGATGAGCTTAACCGACAACTTAAGGCCGCAGGAAGAGATAATAAAGATCTCTTAGCCCGGATAGATCGTGAGGCTAAAGCTCATGCTGTCGAAGTTCAACGACTAACCGATCACTATCAGGGGACAATCAAAGATTTACACAGAAAATTAGCTGCGGCAGCACCAACCGTTGATGCTCCGGGCAACGGTTCTTCCTCGTCAAAAGCCCCTAAGCACGATTCTTCTGCTCAGGCAAGCGCTGCCCCTAAAGGAAGCCCTACCCCTCAAGCAGTGGATGTTGATGCCTTAAAAGCGTTCTTCACACAAGAAGCAGCGCACATGGAACCTGGTTTTGGTGACTTAGGAACGCGTGTTAACAACTTAGGTGGTAGAGTCCAGCAAGTTGAACAAATAAGAGATAGAATGGACAGGGCCATGAGAGGCCTGCGTTCAAAAACTACGAAAGCGCAAGAGAGAGCTGCGGCCTTTCAACAACAATACCAAGAAGCAAACGATCGAGCAAATTCAACCCAAGAAACTTTGGATCAGACACAAGATGAGTTGAAGCAAGCAAATGCAGATCGAGACGCGTTAAGAGACCAACTTGATCAACAGCGTGAGCAGTTTGAGCAGTTAAGACAACGGAAATTAGCAACATCGCAAAAACTAAGAGCCTCTCGAACACTGGTTATTAAGCTTCAACATGAGCTAAAATCTTCGCACGATAGGTTCCAACATTTATCAGATACGCATGCTCAATTGCGAACAGCCAATCATCAGTTAACGTTAAGGATTAGCTCGCAAGCAGATCAAAACAGAGAAACTACTAGAGCTTTAAAAGAACGATATGAACAAGGATTGAGAGACCACGAAGCACTCTGGAGAAACGCAGCAGCCAATATCGATGCAGTTGCTCAACAACAAGCGTATCGCAAGGGGTTTGAAGAGGGTCAACGACAAGCTTCTCAACAGCCGGAAGCTCAATCCCTTCCTGCCGGAGAAGCTGCAACCAGTGCACCGCCAATGGTTCATACTGCATTAGGGGCAAGACATGGTGAACCTGTTAAACATGATGCAACGCTTTCACCCATGGAATCAGAGGAAATCCCTGCTTTTTATGAAGTTGATCCAGATGCGCACAACCAAAGGGTTCAAGCGCATCTTCGGGCACTAGCGATGGGCCACGAAAGTACGGCCGGTCACTTTGCAAAAGAATTAATGTTTTCTCAGTTACAGAATAAAGCACAGGCCGACGTGATTGAACAGGTTGCTGGCGATTTGATGGCCCAAAAGGGCGTTGTTATCGAGAATCAAAGAAAACTTACTGGCGCGGCACACGAAACCCACCAATTACGTAACGAAAACGCCCGATTAGAGTATCGACTGCTAACCGGTCATGCCGGCGGCGGTTAGTCAGAGTCATCCCAGATAGCGAGGGCGCAGCCTGAGTGTAATCTGGGATCCAGGGCAGAATGTTCGGCATAGCCGAACTTCTTTGCTTCTCTATAGAAGGTTTTGCTTTGCAAAACAGTATGATACTGGATCCCGGCACTTGCTCGAGCTTCGCTCTCACGGCCGGGATGACACGGCAGCACGGATTGCACCAAAGGTTATCGTTCGCATTGATTTAACTTTTTAACATTGCTTAAAAAACATGCTCATAAAAAAATCCTCGACATAAATTGTGAAAAAGGTCTACCTTTAACAATGTATATTTATTTTCCTCTTGAAATTTTGCCTCTGGGGTATCATTTCAGAGGAAGCAGGAAGATTTTATGCTTTCAAAGAACAGACCGATAAACTAATAAATCCTGCCTTGAGGCTTAATTAAGGCTGTTAAAGCGAAGGAAAACAAACCCAATATGCAAATAGACACTCTTTTAAATTTTTTTAAAAAACTTACCAAAGATCGTCTACCTCTTGTCATAGGAGGAGTCGTTGTCGGCCTTTTAGGAATGTGGGTGGTGCTGCGTATTTCAAACCCCATCATCAAATCTGCCTGTACATCTTTTTTACAAAATGATAAATCAGCAGCGTCTCGCCGTGATATTAAGCCTGTCCAGGTTGAAGCACAAATCGTTGTCTTAGGAACCATTACAAGAAGAATTGCAACCGTTGGTACATTAAGTGCTAACTTATCTGTTACCATCAAACCTGAGATCCATGGTGTCATTAAAGAGATGCCCTTTGAAGCCGGCGCTGTTGTTGAAAAAGGAGCTGTGCTTGTTCAATTTGATGATTCAGATTTAAAAGCTGAATTAAAGCAATTGGAAGCAGATCTTGTTTTACGCAAATCAAACTTTGAACGCAGCTCATCTTTGCACCAAAGGCAAGTCGAAAGCACACAGAAACGTGATCAAGCCTCTGCTGAATTACATGTCGTAGAAGCACGTGTGGAGGGGGCAAAAGCAAAGTTGGAAAAAGCCACGATTAGAGCGCCTTTTGAAGGAACTGTGGGATTAAAAAAAGAAAAAATAAGTGTTGGTTCTTATGTTCAAGCTGGGCAAGAAGTCGTTACTCTTGTCGATACGACACCCATGAAAGTTGATTTCAAGGTTCCGGAAAGCTATTTGCAAGATATTGGAGCTGGACAAGTAGCAGAAGTGAAAATCGATAGTATAAAAGACAAAGTATTCATGGCCACGATTGAGGCTATTGAACCTTCTGTTGATATCCAAAGCCACAGTATTTCTG
>Ga0206969_1203_pt1 | contig 14290 bp, 5 predicted proteins | sample Alteio_BWOrgHeat_87_FD_153256 | JGI IMG/M metagenome (GOLD analysis project Ga0206969, IMG submission 153256) | Enriched cells from forest soil in Barre Woods Harvard Forest LTER site, Petersham, Massachusetts, United States -... | ecosystem: Environmental > Terrestrial > Soil > Temperate forest > O... | reverse complement strand
CTGTGTGCGCCGGCTCAACAGGAGCACTCGGTAACACCCTTTCCGGCGGAACATGGACAAGCTCTAATTCTTTAGCAGCAACTATGGCTTCCACTGGTGTGCTCACAGGTGTTGCAGCAGGTACTGCAAACATTACGTACAGGATGCCTTCGGGTTGTTTTTCATCGAGGACAGAAACGGTGGCATTGACTCCATCAGTGAAAACTGTGTTGGGAGGTGGCTCGTTTTGCGCCGGTGGGGCAGGAGTTGACATTAGCCTTTCGGGTTCTTCGACCGGTGTTAGCTACCAATTATACCTTGCAGGGTCGGCTTCAGGCACAGGTGTGACGGGTACCGGAGCAGCAATTGATTTCGGTCACCAAACTTCACCCGGTTCTTACACCGTTGTGGCCACAAATACCACTTCATTTTGTGCTGCAAACATGGCCGGCAGCGCCACCGTTGTGGTCACGCCTCAGCCATCTGCAATAACGGGTACTACCATCGCTTGCCAGGGGGCCACTGCTACTTTGAGCGATACCACGGCCGGTGGTAACTGGACCTCATCAAATTTATCAGTTGCCACTGTTGGCGTTGCCAGTGGAATTGTTACAGGTATCAGTTCTGGTACGGTACTCCTTTCCTACACTTTGACCTCTACAGGCTGCAGTACAACTATACCATTTGTTGTTAATCCGCTGCCGGGTGCAATTACTGGAGTGGCGGGTGTTTGCCAGGGTCAGACAACAACGTTGACAGATGGTGGTGGCGGCACTTTTACCAGTAGCACACCATCCGTTGCCACTATTGGCGCTGCCAGTGGCCTTGTTTCCGGAATAGCATCTGGAACGAGTGTTATTACCTATAGATTATCAACCGGTTGTTCCATAACTAATGTCATTAATGTTTACGCCCTGCCTACTACTTATGCAGTTAGCGGCGGCGGCGGTTATTGTTCCGGCACTGCAGGGGTGCATATTGGTTTAGTATACTCCGGCATTGGCGTTAAGTACCAATTATATAATTCCGGTACTGCCGTTGATACAGGTATCCTGGGTTCTAATTCCGGCCTTAGTTTTGGGCTGCAAACCGCGCCGGGTACTTATACAGTCGTGGCCACAAATATTTATACAGGTTGTTCAAGTTCTATGACGGGAACAGCGTCGGTTTCTGTAAGCCCGCCTCCCACAGTGCATAATGTTTTTGGTGGTGGTAGTTATTGTAGCGGCGGCGCTGGGGTACCTGTGTCCATAGATGCATCTGACGTGGGTGTCGATTACCAGCTATACAACGGCAGCACGTCTGTGGGCGCAATTGTTGTGGGTACCGGTTCTTCGTTCAGTTTTGGAAATTTTACAATTGCAGGGACATACTCGGTATTGGCTACAAACGCTACGTCAGGTTGCGCTGGTCCAATGGCGGGTAGCGCTTCAATTACTATAAATACTCCTCCTTATATTTACTCGGTATCCGGTGGTGGTAATTTTTGTACCGGTGGTACAGGAGCGGCCATTGTGCTTAGCGGCTCTGACCCTAGTGTATCTTACCAGTTAAATAACAGCACAGCGGGTTCGCTTGGTTCCACGTATGGAACCGGTGGCCCCATGAATTTTGGTTTGCAAACAACGCCTGGCATATACACGGTAATGGCAACTAATGGCGCCGGCTGCACCGCGCTCATGTCTGGCAGTGCAACGATCCTGGTTAACCCAGTCCCTGTTGCCAATAATGTTACAGGTACAGGGAACTACTGCACCGGTGGCCCAGGTGTTCACGTTGGTCTTGACTTTGCAAGCACAGGAATATATTATGTACTTATGTATTATGGTTCGCCAATAGATACTATCGCCGGCACAGGTTCCGGCCTTGATTTTGGTTTTGAACCGGCCGGACTTTATACAGTAATGGGTTATAATGCTACCACAGGCTGTAGCAACAGCATGACAGGTGGGGCAATTGTTGCAATTAGTCCATTACCTAATGATTATGGGGTCTCCGGTGGCGGTAGTTTTTGCACTGGCAGCGCTGGCCTTGATATCTCGTTATCCGGCTCAGACGGGGGCGTAAACTACCAGCTATATAAAGGAAGCACGCCTATAGGGGTTCCGCTGGCTGGTACAGGCTTAGGAACGCTTGACTTCGGAACTTTTACGGCTCCCGGTGTTTATACCGTTGTTGCGGGTAGTGCCGGAACAACATGTACAGGCACGATGTCTGGTAGTGCAACTATCTCTGTAAATACCTTGCCTGTAGCTCATTTGGTTGCCGGTGGCGGCAATTATTGCGCCGGAGCAGCAGGGGCACCTGTTACCTTGACCGGATCAAGCACCGGGGTCACATATGTATTGTATTATGGAGGGGTTGCCACCGGCGATAGTGTTTCTGGTACCGGTGGTGCTATAAGTTTTGGTCCGCAAACATCAGCCGGTCTTTATACTGTTGTTGCAACTAACCCTGCTACTACTTGTACCAGCAATATGACCGGTAGCGTCATCGTTAATATCACACCGCTTCCGGACGTGCATAATGTTACCGGTGGCGGCAATTACTGCGCTGGCGGTACCGGCATCCACATAGGCCTTGACGGTTCTACTGCAGGTATTAATTACCGCCTGGTAAACGGCTCAGGTGTTCCTGTAGGCGGTACAATACCAGGCAGTGGTGGCACAATTGATTTCGGCCTGCAAACTGGCTTGGGTACTTATACGGCAGTGGCAACTAACCCGCTTACTTCCTGCACAAGCGCTATGGGCAGCACGGCAACAGTGGGTACGAATCCACTGCCTGTACCTTATACAGTGGGTGGTAGTGGCGATTATTGCCGCGGTACAGCAGGTAGCGATATTGTCCTTCTAGGTGGAAGCTCGCAGCCTGGTGTAAGTTACCAGCTTTATAAGGGTAGTGTCCCGGTTGGGCCAGCAGTTTTAGGCACTGGCGGCTCAGTTAATTTTGGTAGCCAGACCGCAGGTGTTTATACAGTTATTGGTACCAACTCAGGGACAAGTTGCTCCCAACTAATGCCAGGCACTGTTGGCTTACATGCTGTTTCTCCCATGGTATTTACCGTTACGGGTGGTGGTAATTATTGTGCGGGCGATACAGGGGTGCATGTTATGCTCACGAGTTCCAGCCTCGGCGTAGATTATCAACTGTACGATGGTGCCGTTATGGTTGCTACAACATTGTCTGGCACAGGTTCGGCAATTGATTTTGGCGCCCAAACTGCTGCCGGTAGCTACATGGTTGTTGCTACTACCACTGCCGGTACAATAGGCTGTGTGGACACTATGGCGGGTAGCCCGGCCATAACTATCAATCCAGGCCCTCCTGCCTCTATAGTAAGTGGCGGAGGAACAATTTGTGGCACAAGTGCGGGCGTGCCTATAACGTTAGCTACCTCTACTGGAGGTGTGTCTTACCAGTTGTATATCGGTTCTGTGGCTGTAGGTACGCCGGTAATGGGAGCTCCGTCCGGTACAGGTATTACTTTCGGCTTACATGCCGATGCTGGTACTTATACGGTAATGGCCACCGACCTGGTTAGTTTTTGCGGCTCAACGATGCTAGACAGCGCGGTTATTAATGTTAACCCCGCCCCTAACGCCTACCCCGTTACTATCACCGCATCGGGTAATTATTGCGCAATTGACACTGGTGTGCATATTGGCGTTTCTAATTCAGATGTAGGGATAAGTTACCAGTTATATCGGAGCGCAACCCCAGTCGGTGGTGTTATTACAGGTACGGGCGCAGCTATTGATATGGGCTTGCAAACTGTGGCGGGCACTTATTCTGTTGTGGGCGCAGCTTCCTCTACCTGCGTTAATAACATGACTGGTACCGTTGCGGTAAATATCATTCCACTTCCAAATGTGTATTCTGTTATAGGCGGCGGCAATTATTGCCCCGGTGGCGAGGGCGTTCATATTGGCCTTAGCGGATCAACTGTTGGCGTATATTACCAGTTATATGATGGGCCTTATTCTGCTACTACGCTCTATGGAACAGGGTATCCACTGGATTTTGGCTTGCAAATAGCCTCCGGCTCATACACGGTTATTGCTAATAATACAGTTACCACCTGTCCCAATAATATGTTTGGCAGCGCCGCCGTGCTTCTTGACACCGTACTTACCCCGTCCGTTACGCTTCGCGCCTATCCGGGTAATGATGTAAGTGTATGGAGCGTGGATTCTATTAAGGCAGTTGTTACAAATGGTGGTTCAAACCTCAGTTATAAATGGTACGTGAACACTCACCTGATACCTGGGGCTACTACATCTGTTTTCGGAAGTTATGCGCTATTTAACAATGACGAGGTGTCCTGCACTGTTACTTCAAACCAGACTTGCGGTAGCACTTCTGCGGCAGCGTCTTTAGTGCTTAACCTGCACAATGCTGCGACAGCGGTTAACTCGCTCAATTCCGGCAGTAATAATATAACCCTGGTACCAAATCCTAACAGGGGCTTGTTTACAGTGAAAGGTACACTTGCCAACGCTAACGCGGATGAAGAAGTGACGCTGGAAGTAACAAATATGCTGGGACAGGTTGTTTATTCTGGAAAGGCTTTGACCCAGGGCGGAGTTATAAACCAGCAAATACAGCTTTCAGGTTCGCTGGCAAACGGTATGTACCTGCTGAACCTGCGTTCCGCAAGTGGGAATACAGTATTTCATTTTGTTGTTGAACAATAGTAGTTCATAGTAGAATGATAAAAGGAATGGCCCCGAAATTTTTCGGGGCCATTCCTTTTATAGTCGTTGAAAACTGGCTATCGTATATCGTAGAGCGGGTCTAATGTGCCTCCAGCCAGTTTGTTCCCGTACCTGTTTCCACATTTGCGGGTACACCGTGGGGAAGCGCCATAGCATTTTCCATACAGCGCCTGATAATCGGCTGCACGGCCTCTACTTCTCCAACAGGTACATCAAACACAAGTTCGTCGTGTACCTGCAAGATCATTTTAGCGTCCATTTTATGATTTTGCAGTTCCCGGTTTATTGCTATCATGGCCAGTTTTATCATATCGGCAGCGGTGCCTTGTATGGGCATATTTATGGCGTTTCGTTCGGCATAGCCACGGACCGTAAAGTTTGCTGAGTATATATCCTTCAGCCAGCGCTTACGGCCCATTATTGTTTCCACATATCCATGTTCCTTAGCAAAATTTATGGATCGGTCCATGTACTGCTTTACCGATGGGTATTGTTTAAAATAATTATCAATGATCGTCTTCGCCTCCGTTCTGCTTACGCCTATGTTCTCAGATAAGCCAAACGCCGACTGGCCGTAGATAATGCCGAAGTTTACAGCTTTTGCCGCACGCCGCATATCCTTGGTTACGGCCGACTCTTCTATGCCATATACTTTGGCTGCGGTTGCCGTATGTATGTCTTTATTTTCTTTGAATGCGGTTATCATGGCCTCATCACCGCTGATAGCGGCTACTATGCGTAGTTCTATTTGTGAATAGTCGGCAGAGATAATACGGTGGTCGCTGCTGCGGGGTATGAACGCCTTGCGTATTTCGCGCCCACGCTCTGTGCGTATTGGTATGTTTTGCAGGTTAGGGTTGTTGCTGCTAAGTCTGCCGGTTACCGCTACCGCCTGGTTGTAGCTGGTATGCAGCCGGCCGGTTCTGGGATTTATAAGGGTGGGCAATGCATCCACATAAGTGCTCTTCAGTTTTGTGAGCTCGCGGTAAGCAAGTATGTCCTCCACTACCTGGTGTTTGTGGCGTAGCTTCTGCAGTATGTCTTCGCCGGTGGCATATTGGCCTGTTTTCGTTTTTTTCTGCCCGGCATCTATTTTCATTACTTCGAACAGCACCTCACCGAGTTGCTTTGGCGAGCCTATATTGAACTTTACACCCGCATGGCCATACACATTTTCTTCTGCCTGGCGTATATCTTTCTCCAGTTCTTTTGAATATTGTTGCAGGAAGTTTACGTCAAGCCCAACACCCTCATACTCCATACCTAACAACACCGGTACCAAAGGGTTCTCCACCTCATTAAAAACCCGTTTTACGGCATTTTGTTCCAATAACGGGTCGAAGGAATGTTTTAGTTGAAGGGTTACATCTGCATCCTCTGCTGCATATTCTTTTACCTGTTCCAGCGGCACATCCCGCATAGATTGCTGTCCCTTCCCCTTTTTGCCTATCAGAGTTTCTATGGATACCGGTTGGTAGGCCAGGTATTTCATACTCATCATATCCATGCTGCGCTTGCCATCCGGGTCTATTACGTAGTTGGCAAGCATAGTATCATAGATACTTCCTTTCAACCCAAACCCATACCACTTCAGCATCAGCATGTCATACTTTATGTTCTGTCCCACCCATAGTATGTCTTCCCGGTCGAACAGCGGTTTGAATCGCTCTAATATTTCCACCACTTTAGCTTTTTCTTCCGGCACGGCTACATAATAGGCCGAGCCTTTTGTAAAGCAAAAGCTCATACCTACGAGGTCGGCAAGGTTAGCGTCTATATCTGTAGTTTCGGTATCAAAAGCGATCTCTTTGTGCGCCAGCAGGGTTTGCACGAGGTTATCAATGTCTTCATCGCTGGTTACCAGTATATAGTTATGCGGCACCTGGTCTATCGTAAAAAGCGTTGCAGGCAATTGTTCTGTTTCTTCTATTTCTGCGGGCAGTTGTGCTTCAGGCACAATGGCTGGCAGTGTGTGGGCTGAACTTCTTTTTTGAGGCAGATCATTTCCAAAAAGGTCTTTAGACACAGACCCCTTTGGAGGGGCAGGGTTTTGTCCGTTCCATATATCCTGCTCCACAGAATCACCGCCTAACACCCGCTTGCTGAGCGCCCTGAATTCCAGTTCATTGAAAACCTCTGTAAGCGCCTCTGTATTCTTTTCCTTAACCCTGAAATCCTCTTCGTGGAATGGCACCGGAACATTAGTGATAATGGTAGCAAGTTTTTTCGACATTATGGCAAGGTCCTTGCCATTCCGCACTTTTTCGCCCAATGCTCCCTTTATGTTATCCGCATTGGCCAGTATATTCTCTATGGTGTCATATTCCGCAAGTAGCTTTGCGGCCGTTTTCTCTCCTATGCCGGGTATGCCGGGTATGTTATCTACGGCATCGCCCATCAGGCCCAGTATATCTATTACCTGCTCCACCCGCTTTATACCCCACTTGGCACACACCTCCTTGGGTCCCATTATCTCCGCGCTATTGCCCTGGAAGGGTGGCTTGTATATGAATACCCCATCCCTTACTACCTGCCCGTAATCTTTGTCGGGCGTTACCATATATACAGTATAACCGAGATCAGCTGCTTCAAGCGCCAGGCTGCCTATAATATCATCTGCTTCAAATCCATCGAGCTCCAGGCAGGGCAGGTTAAAGCCCTTTATTATGCGTTTTATGTCAGGCAACGCATCGCGCAGGTCTTCCGGTGTTTCCTGGCGGTTAGCTTTATAGGCGGCAAAGTCTGTGTGCCGCTCAGTTGGCGCAGAAGTATCAAATACCACTGCCAGATGCGTCGGTTTTTCCTTATTTATGAGGTCGAGCAGTGTGGTAGTAAAACCAAACTGGGCATTTGTGTTTTTTCCCTTGGTGGTAATTCGCGGGCTGCGTATAAGTGCATAATAAGCGCGGTATATCAACGCCAGTGCATCCAGCAAAAAAAGTTTCTTTTCAGGCATAATGCTAAGGTAGGGTTGTTCAGGGAAAAGTCAAAAGACAATACCGGAAGTTGATATTTATTAACCCTTCGGGCTCCAGGATACCTTGTGGATAATAGACAGGTTACCCAAACAAAGCTTCCATGGTTAATTCATTATCTGCCACTTGTTGTTTATATACCGTATCAGCAAGGCCATAGGTAGTGATAAGTGTGAGCAATAACGTTTTTCTTGTAGCCGTCTGTTCCCGGAATATCATTATTTTGTTTTTAAGCTCTGCAGCATACTTTTTGTCTATTGCAAAAGGTTTAGTGGCGAATTTCATTTCGCAGATATTAATGCATTGGTCGGCGCGGTCTATCAGCAGGTCTATTTGTGCTCCGGCCTGGTCACCATTTCCGTTTTGCAGCCAGGACGAGGCCGAGCTTTGTATGCCGCCTATCTGTAAGGCGTTCTTTATTTGTGCCACATGTTTCAGGCAGATGTTTTCAAAAGCATAGCCACACCAGCTTTTGTATGCAGGCGTGGCCTGTTTACTCAGCCATTGCCCTTTCTCATTGCCTTTCTGGGTATGTATGAATTTGAGATAGAACAATGAATATTCATCAGTAAGCCGGTACAGGCTATCTTTTTCTTTTTTCCCAAATGGGTACGTCCGCTCTATAAAACCACTTTCTATCAATTCATTCAAAATCAATGTTGCAGTTCCGCCGGTTAATATTTTTCCGGTTTTAAATAGCTCTGTGCGTGTAAGACCTTTATTTTTTTTAGCAAGCGCCTGTATTATCTGGATATGTTTTTCCGGGGTATTGAATAACGCAGCATACAGGTTATTAAATTCGTTGGCCAGTGCCCCGTCTTTTGAAAAGCAGATGCGTTCTATATTTTGGGCTGCACTTTTACCACGTTCTATTGCATTTAAATAAGCAGGTACCCCGCCCGTTACCATATACAACTGTAACAATTGATACCGATCTAGCAGGATATTCCGGTGGGCCAGGTATTTTTCTGTTTCCTTCAATGTGAATGGCAACAGCCTGATGCGTTTTGTAATGCGGTTGTGCAACCCACCTTTACTATTTATCACTTTAGCTATTATCCACGATGCAGCAGATCCGCAGATAACCACCACTAAATCCTCCCGCTGCGAGGCATACATGTTCCAGAAATAGCTGAATGACGAAAGAAAGCCGGACTTGTGGTTGTCTAACCACGGAAGCTCATCAAAAAAGAGCACTTTTTTTCTTTTATGCTTTATTGTTTCTATGCACTCTTTTAACCGGTTAAATGCTTCCTGCCATGAAGCTAGTGGCGGAATGGTCTTTTTTTTTGGAAACCAGGTGTTCAATTGTTCCGAGAAATTGGCAAGTTGATCTTCCGTCTTACCATTGTATTGGCCGCTGCAACTAAAGATCATGTTCGGCTTATAGTATGCTTTTATGAGGAAGGTTTTCCCTACTCTTCTCCGGCCAAAAATGGCCAGCAGTTCGGGTTCACGGGATTCCAGTAGCTGCGCTAATATTTTTATTTCATCTTCCCGCCCTATTATTTCTGTATTCATTACCGAAATTATTAGTAGCCAAAAGTACATAAAAAACACCACTTTTGGCTACCAATAATTTTTTCTCGCTTTATTTCTAAGAGGATTGGATATTTTTCTTTGCTCCTATCTTTATAATATTAGTAGCCAAAAGTGCATAAAAAATACCACTTTTGGCTACTAATATTTTTTGTGTCGCGTTGATTTGTGGTTCATGCTATATGGCAACGTGTTGCAGCACAGCCACCACATACGGCGATAGTACCTTTACATTATGCCTTGTATGCAGCGGTATCTCTATGAAGCCACCTGGTCCTAGCCTGGTAACCTCAGCGCCAATGCAACACTCGCATTCCCCTTCTAGCACTAAGAAGCTTTCCTTCTCGTTTTCATGTATCTCTTCGTCCACATTGGTTTTACTGATCACCAGCATCTGCGTTATACTACTGGTTTCACGAAGCATTTTTATTTCCCGGTCTTGTATCACTGTCTCCGGCACTAGGGGCATTACTATGCGCTTCCAGTTATTGTGGTCTGAGTATTTATTTATGAGCGGAAGATTATTAAGGTCGCCGTTTTTTTCAATGTTTATATTTTCCAGTGTACTCCAAATACTCTCCTGCAATTCCGCTTTTGGCCATACTGCTGTTTTTTCGGCATGGCCATTTAAGGACTGCTGCAGGGATAGTAGTTCTTCTTTTATTTCAGGGTATTGGGTGCATACTTCTTCCACCGCTTGTCTTTCCGATTCAGAAAGTGCGTTAGTGCAGTAATCATAAAGTACACCGCTATCTATATATTCCCGTACATTCATTTTACAGCTACGCCCCTAATGTTTTTAGTACACTACCTATCCTCTTTATCGTCTCGTTTTTTCCTATTACTTCAGCTATGGCATATACACCGGGGCCATACTTGCCACCTACCAGCATTATACGTAATGGCAGCATTACGTCGCCTTTCTTAAGCCCATGCTTGCCCACATATTCGTTGCAGCTAGCTTCAATGGCATCATGGTTCCATTCAGGCAGGTTTTCAAGCACATTCTTCCACTCCGTAAAAAAGTCCTGCTTTGGCGCGTTCCATTTTTCTTTTATTGCCGCAATATCTATCGTTTCAGGGGTGGCAAAGAAAAAGTGGCCCTGTGCCCAAAAATCGGGCAGCAAAGTGCACCGGTCTTTTACCAGCCCTATTACCTGCTCCAATAACTCTGGCGTTACCTTGCCTGGTCCTTGTTGTTCGTCAATGTATGGCATTACCAAGCCCGTAAGCGTGGCATTATCAGTGCGCTGAATGTATTGGTGGTTAAACCATTTAGCCTTCTCAAAATCAAATTTAGCGCCGCCTTTATGCACGCGGTCTATAGAGAAGCGGCTCACCAATTCATCAAGTGAGAATATCTCCTGTTCACTACCAGAGTTCCAGCCCAGCATGGCCAGCATATTTACAAATGCCTGCGGCAAAAAGCCCATTTCCCGGAAACCTTTTGTAGTCTCATTAGTACGTGGGTCGGTCCAGTTCATAGCGAATACCGGGAAGCCCAGGCGGTCGCCATCGCGCTTGCTTAGCTTACCGTTGCCATCGGGTTTCAGTATCAGCGGCAGGTGCGCCCATAGCGGCATATGCTCCTTCCAGCCCAGGTACTGCCATAGCAATACATGTACCGGTGCGCTTGGTAGCCACTCCTCGCCCCTGAATGCATGTGTTATCTTCATCAGGTAGTCATCTACCACCACCGCAAGGTGGTAGGTAGGCATACCATCGGCCTTTAGCAAAACCTTGTCGTCCACCAGCGAACTATCAAACGATATTTCACCACGTATCATATCCGTTAGTGTTATCGTTTCATGGTTGGGCATTTTTATCCTTATCACATAGGGCGTGCTTTGCTCCAGCAGCTTCATCACCTCTTCGTTGCTCAAAGAAAGCGAATTGCGCATCAGCATACGGGTAGTGTGGTCGTATTGCGGTACCGAATGTTCGTCTTTTTTCAGGTCCTTCCGCATCCGCTCCAGGTCTTCTGTAGTATCAAAAGCGTAGTAGGCATGGCCTGCATCCACCAGTTTTTGGGCATAGTTATAATAAAGGTGTTTCCGCTCGCTCTGGCGGTATGGAGCGTATGGGCCACCCTTTGCCGGGCTTTCATCCGGTACCAGGCCGCACCATTCCAGGCAGTTCATTATATAATCTTCTGCCCCGGCCACAAAGCGGTTTTGGTCGGTATCTTCTATTCGCAACACAAAATCTCCCCCATTGGCACGGGCAAATAGGTAATTATACAACACGGTGCGCACACCACCCAGGTGCAGCCCACCCGTGGGGCTTGGTGCGAATCTTACACGTACTTTTTTATCCATAGCTGATACAAAGGTAAGACCTATGGCGGGTAATAAGGAATTGATAAAAAGGAATTTGTGTTGCAATATTCGCTTGGATCCTATTCCATTAAAAAAGCCACTCTTTTTAAGGAGTGGCCGGTTGCAATATGATGTAAGCTCATTATCAATGATGGTGGTGATGCGCAGTGTGGGCATCCACCAATTTAAAGAATGCTTCCTCTTCTATTGGCTGCTCTTCTATGGTAAACTGTGTTTCCAGGAAGGTGAACAGTTTGGCGAATAAAAGACGGCGATAGGTTTCTTCCAGCATCTTTTCATCTTTCGATATTTTGGTCATATAGCCGTCCATCCAGGGCGCTTCGTCTTCATCATCAGGGCCGAGGCCAAAATAAGCAAGTACGCGTGTCTTAATATCCTTGTCCATTTCCTCCCGGCTCACATTAATGCCATTTTCACCTATCAGCTTGTCTGATATAAGCTGCCAGCGAAGCTGATGCTCAAAGCTGCCAAACTCTTGTTCCACCTCATGTGCCGATTTTGGTTTTTCGCCACCCTCGCGCATCCACCGTTTCAGAAAGGTTACAGGCAGGTGTATATGGGTGTTGTGCACCAGCAGCTCATACATTTCATTTTGCAGGCGCTCGCTGGCTATGCGATCGAACTCCCTGTTTAGCTCGGCCTTGATCTTTTCCCTGAAATCTGCCTCATCTGCCACATCTACATTCTGGAATACCTGCGAATAAAGCTCCGGGCCAAGCTCAAGCGGCGTAAGGAAGCCGATCTTAGTAATTGTGAGCTTGTAATAATGTTCTGCTGCTTCCGGCCCGGCTTTCAGCGGATCTTTCAGGAAAGCTGGCAATTCTTCTTCCGAACAAATATCTACTGGGCGGAACACAATGGTGTCTTCCGGCTTTTTGCCCATTACCATTTCCTTCAGCTTGGCCGGCATTTTATCCAGCACCGCTGTATCTTCTATTTTATTAGCGCCCTCTGTTACATTTCCATCGGCATCGCATGGCTCGTAGGCAGCATAGATGATGTTTTCCTTGTCGGTAACTAATTCCTGGGCATTCACCTTACCGTAGCGGCGTTTTATGCGCTCTATTTCATCATCCATCATCTTATCGGTAACGGATATTTTGTAGCGGGTAAGGTGGGCTTTGGTTTTGATCGGGTCTATTTCAAATTCCGGCTTTATACCTATCTCGAAAGAAAAGTCAATGTCTGCCGGGTTGTTGAAGTCTAATTGTTGCCTGTTCTGGTCAGGGAGTACCATTGGCTGCGCAAAAATGGATAGCTTTTCATCCCGCATATAGGCTTCGAGCTTCTTACCTGCGGCGCGTATCACTTCTTCGTTGAATATGGAAGCGCCATGCATTTTGCGCAACATGCCGCTGGGTACCATACCCTTGCGGAAGCCGGGTATATTCGCTGTTTTGGCGTATTGTTTAAGGTTTTTTTCAAAGGAAGGCATGTAATCGCCTTTTTCCAGTTTCACGGTTAGCTTATCATGTAGCGTACCAATATTTTCGCGTGTTACCGTAGCCATAGTTAAAATTACTTTTGTGGTTAATAAAATAGCCGGGTCCCGGGTAAACCGGGATCCGGCTGGAGTTTCAAAAAAATGCAAGTGATGGATTTTGACCCAACAGCCTCCTAGCATCTAAATCGTTGTTAACTGCTATAAACGACTTAAAGTAAATGCTTTTATAGATTATTATTCTTGTATTTTTGTTTTGATAGAGTAACTGAAACACCAGTACTCGTGCAAAATTTTTAAGGCTGCAAAGATAACGGAATTTGCCGGAGTTAAAAAAAATAAGACAGGGCACTCCAGGGCATACGTATTTAAATTTTTAAACCCGAAGACTTGATATTATTTGCTTATGTATGGTGAAATAATACCACCCATCGGGGCTAACATCAACCGCGAATGGACGCGAGTTAACCCCCGGCCCTAAAGGGAGATGTAACGTAGGCGCGAGCCGACCACCCCAGCCAGTCGCTGGCTCCTGGCATCCCCTCCTTGAAAAAAGGAGGATAGTGAGTGGCGTAGGTGCGAGCCAACCGCGACAGTCAGTCGCGGGCTCCTGTCACCCCTTCTTAAAAACCTACCGTGGACCAACAAGTATTTCTTTGGTAGTATAGTATGCCCCATTCGGGGCTATCTTTTTGTAGCAATCGTGTCATAAAACAGGTGTGTGCCCCATCGGGGCTAACATCAACCGCGAATGGACGCGAGTTAACCCCCGGCCCTAAAGGGAGATGTAACGTGGGCGCGAGCCGACCACCCCAGCCAGTCGCTGGCTCCTGGCATCCCCTCCTTGAAAAAAGGAGATAGTGAGTGTGTGGCGTAGGTGCGAGCCAACCGCGACAGTCAGTCGCGGGCTCCTGTCACCCCTTCTTAAAAACCTACCGTGGACCAACAAGTATTTCTTTGGTAGTATAGTATGCCCCATTCGGGGCTATCTTTTTGTAGCAATCGTGTCATAAAACAGGTGTGTGCCCCATCGGGGCTAACATCAACCGCGAATGGACGCGAGTTAACCCCCGGCCCTAAAGGGAGATGTAACGTGGGCGCGAGCCGACCACCCCAGCCAGTCGCTGGCTCCTGGCATCCCCTCATTGAAAAAGGAGGAGAGTGAGTGTGTGGCGTAGGCGCGAGCCAACCGCGACAGTCAGTCGCTGGCTCCTGGCATCCTAAAAACAGGACGGGAGTGTGTTGCGTAGGCGCGAGCCGACCACCCCCCAGCCAGTCGCCGGCTCCTGTCGCCCCTAA
>Ga0206969_1201_pt1 | contig 14380 bp, 15 predicted proteins | sample Alteio_BWOrgHeat_87_FD_153256 | JGI IMG/M metagenome (GOLD analysis project Ga0206969, IMG submission 153256) | Enriched cells from forest soil in Barre Woods Harvard Forest LTER site, Petersham, Massachusetts, United States -... | ecosystem: Environmental > Terrestrial > Soil > Temperate forest >... | reverse complement strand
CCGACGTCGGGCTAATCGTACAATATTCATTGGCCGTATCTCCGGGAACCAGCCACGTAGTCGTAGGTAAAATAAGAGTATAATTGATACAGTATTGCGGTGAAAGAACTGACAGGTCGCTAAATTTCCAGGTGATTAAATTCCCGGCTATAGTGCTAGGGTGCGGAAAAGCGCTTGCAAAAATATACTTTGGGCTTATCTGCAAAGTGACCGTTGCGTTTTCTGGTGCACAGTTACTATTGCCAACAATAATGCTACCGCTTGCCACGTGCCGACCGGTAGACTGAGTGCTGTTTACGGATAGATCAAAACCAGCAGGCGTACCACAGGTAAACGCCACATACTTAGTCTGGGAGTTATCTTGCGCCTGGATTGTATCCGTAATAACTCCCGAAACCGGGTAGCTTGCAACGAAACCTGTCGGCGCTGATAATACCCTGAATGTGTATATATCGCCCGTATTCCCGTAAGCTGTATAATACATACCACTTGTTGCAGAAAGGGTATTGATGACTGTACCGTTAGAATCCACCTCAATGGTTACCGGTTGGGTGAAATAAGCTTCGTTGGTGTCTTTAATAGAATTACCGTTGGCATCATAATAAAATTTCACTGGCACTGTGTTGCATAGCTTTGATTCATATGAATATTTAACTGAATCAACAGGCATAGAGCCACAATATAAAACATGCTTTACTGTGTAAGTACCGTTATTTTGATAAGAATGTTCCAGGTTAAGTTCTTTTTTTGCCGCCCCGGTGTCCGTAAACAAACTGATATCAGAAATGCCATCCCCAAAATAGGTTAGTAGTTTTGTTGCAGACGGTTCCGCCAAAACACTCACATGAATTCCATCACACAATTTTTCTAAATAGACATTGAAACTGTCTGAAACTGAATTTGAAGAATTGAATACTTTTCTTATTTTGTTCGACAAATCTCCTATATAAATATTGTTGCCGGCATCAATTGCTACTGCTGTGGGGCCAGATATTACCGCCGATAAGGGGTTGCCAAAATCACCACTGTCAGAGATGGCCGCCCCCAGCCCAAATCCGTTCCTTCCATTACCGGCAACCGTACTGATTATTCCAGAGGTACTCACTTTACGGATTCGATTGTCGGTATAATCCGCAATATAAATATTACCTAAATTATCCAGACACAAATTGTCAGGGCTATTTAACCCGGCAGCAGTAGCCGGGCCGCCATCTCCCGAATAGCCGGATATTGCACCACCCGCAATAGTCGTAATAGTGCCACCTACGCTTACTTTACGAATACGGCTATTCCCTGCATCTGCAATATATAAATTACCAATTGCATCAACGGATATTCCTAATGCTGCATAAAATTGCGCAGCTGTAGCTGACCCGCCATCACCACTATATCCAGTACCAAGAGCATAATTACCCGCAACAGTTTTTATTATACCCGACGTATCTATTTTTCTTATAACTTTATACTCAGCAGTATAGATATTCCCATATAGATCAAGGGTAATAAACATTGGGTTTAGTTGAGCGGCAGTAGCTTGCCCACCATCACCTGAGTAGCCGGAGATACCATTTCCTGCTACGGTAGTAATTATGCCAGACCGACTTATTTTTCTCACCACATAATTTCCATTATCACAGAAGTAGATATTTCCAACCTTATCCGTAGTCAGGCCATATGGATTTGAAAGTTTTGCAGCGGTAGCCGGACCGCCATCACCTGTATAACCGGGCAACCCTGTCCCTGCAATAGTTGTAATGATACCCGACGAATTAATTTTACGTATCACATTTCTTGCGCCATCAGTAAAATATATGTTCCCCAACGCATCGATAGCAATACTCAATGTCCTATCAATTGGAGCAAGCACCGCCGGCCCGTTGTCACCTGAATATGTATATTCCTCTCCCGTCCCACAAATCGTAGTAATTACACCATTTTGCGCACTGCACGTCGCATCCAAGAGTACAAAACTAATAAAAAACGCAAGTAGAAAATAGAGCTTTCTCATAGGGTATGGCGTTAATACACTATAAATTTACTAATTCCAATCTAAAAACATAGGCAAAAAGAGAATATTTTTTTGCTTGCTCAAAACCCCACTGGTCCAGGCATCCCGCTTGGTCCCACTATGCCGAAGCGTCACGCTTCCGAGAAACGAGACACGGTACATCAGCGAAAACCAAAACCATCAGCTTCATCAACCGTACAGAAATCTGCAAACATTGAGCCAATATTGTTATGATGTGCTTTCGCCGAACCGCAGCAATGGAGCATTAAAAAAAGATTGTGGATAAATACCCGTTTATTAAACCTTCGCAATCCGTACCTTTGCGCTCCATAACACACTCATGGATTCTTCAGTAAAAATATTTTCGGGCACCGCATCTAAGTACCTGGCGGAAAAAATTGCAAAGCACTACGATAAGCAAATTGGCGATCTGAGCATTCAGAAATTCAGTGATGGAGAGTTCCAGCCTGTATTTAATGAATCTGTTCGCGGCGATTATGTGTTCCTGGTGCAGTCCACGTTTTCCCCGTCAGACAACCTGATGGAACTACTGATGATGATAGACGCAGCACGCCGTGCATCGGCAGGCTATATCACAGCGGTGATCCCGTACTTCGGTTTTGCCCGGCAAGACAGGAAAGACAAGCCCCGCGTAGCTATAGCCTCAAAGCTGGTGGCCAACCTGCTCACCGTGGCGGGCGCCAACCGGGTGATGACCATGGACCTCCACGCCCCACAGATACAAGGTTTTTTTGATATACCCGTGGATCACCTCGATTCTTCTGCAATTTTTATACCCTATATCGAAAAACTTAAGATAGAAAACCTTATCTTTGCCGCCCCCGATGTGGGTAGCACCAACCGGGTACGCGAAGTAGCGAAGTATTTTGAAACAGATATGGTTATCTGCGACAAGCAACGCAAACGCGCAAACGAGATAGCCTCCATGACCGTAATAGGTGATGTAACAGGCCGTAACGTGGTGCTGATAGATGATATATGTGATACGGCGGGTACCCTGTGCAAGTCGGCGGCAATACTTAAGGAAAGGGGCGCTTTATCGGTTCGGGCGTTTTGCACCCACCCAGTCCTCAGCGGTAATGCTTACGAAAACATTGAAAACTCGGAACTGGAAGAATTAGTGGTTTGCGACACCATACCACTGAAAAAGGAATGCAGTAAGATAAAGGTATTGACCACCGGAGAACTATTTGCAGTTGCCATCCGCAATACTTTTGAAAATAAATCAATAAGCTCTTTGTTTATTCATAGTAACCGTAAGTAATGGCTCAATGGCTGTGGTTCGGCGAAAGCTCACCATGACAATGGTAGCTTTAGACTCGCGACCATCTACTATTTACTAACGACTATCTACTAAAAAGCAGCTTTCGACTTTCTACTTACGACTTTAGACTAATTAAAACGACTGTTTATACAAAAAAATCCGCCCCCAAATGGGCAACCTTTATTATTAAAAACGATTTCAACGACCGGATGTTTGGCGGATAAGCGACCGGCGCTGAAGGAACAAAACACTACAAATGAAAAGTGTAAAAATTGAAGGTACCAAAAGAAGCGACCTTGGCAAAAAAGCTACACGCCATCTTCGTTCTGAAGAAAAAGTTCCGGCCGTAATATATGGCGGTAACGAAACTATCCATTTCAGCGCACCTGTTATGGCTTTCCGTACACTCGTGTACACACCCGATTTCCAGATCGCAGAGATAGCGATCGGTGGCAAAAACTACCGGACCATCATGAAGGACATCCAGTTCGACGTGGTTACCGATGAGCTGAACCACATAGACTTTTTAGAGCTGGTGGAAGACCGCAAGGTTGTTGCCACATTGCCTATCAAGTTTCACGGTCAGCCACAGGGCGTAAAAGACGGCGGACGTCTGGAGCTGAAGATCAAAGCGCTTCATGTACGTACCCTGCCTAAGCACCTTACGGAGCACATTGATGTGAACATTGACAACCTGCAACTGCATGGCAACATCCGTGTTCAGGACGTGAATGCACCAAACATGGAGATTCTTAACTCTCCCCGTGTGCCTATAGCATCTGTAGTTACAACCCGCGCACTCCGCCAGGCCGATACAGAAGCAGCAGCGGCCCCAGCAGGTAAAGCAGCCCCGGCAGCAGCAGCTAAAGCAGCGCCAGCCGCAGCAGCAGCCAAACCAGCGGCTAAGAAATAATATTGAATTTAGTTATAAAGAAGCAGGCTGTCTCCGTGTGAGGCAGCGTGTTTTTTTTATAATAGTAACCAGCTATCAAAATTGTCAAATTACCTGGTCGAAGCTGACTTCTCGTGATGGTAATTCCCCCTTGCGGGCAAGCCTTGTGCGGAAGCGAAGGGGGGGTAGGGGGATGGTGTTTCTCCGCTTTTTGTTTCCCCCCTGTCTGTCGCAGCATATTATGTGGAAATAATTAATTTATTTACTTCTTTTGTGGTAGAAATTTCTCCACCACAAGGTGCCAAAAACTGGCGCGATCTTTTTTATTAGCGATTAAATTTATATAAAGCCAATCCTAGCAGTTTGTTTTTAAATTTACAGGATATTTAAATGGCCGATAAACCGACTGATATGCTAAAGAAAATGTGGCTCATTTTGTTGCTTAACTTGTTTCTTGCCAACTGTGCAAGTGGCCCCGATCATGAAAAATGTATAAATTTTGTGGTCGCGCTGCAGGAGCCACTTCATGTGAGCATGGGTGTATTCAATAATTACCTGACGGTGATGAAGAAAATCATAACACAAGAGCAGGCAAATGGCTGGAAAAGCGCAGATTCCACTTTACGGGACTCCCTGGAACTTTATGACAAAATGCTTGCTGCCAATAATGAGCAGCATATGGGCAAACTTCAATCGCTAAATGAAATTGATAATAATTTAAAAGTAAAACAAGAAACACTCTATTATCTTTCCATGGTTGATCCCGTAATGAAAGAAGCCACTCCATTCCTGAAGTTATTATGCAAAGACGGCATAAGCAGTTTTAATAAGGGAACGTTTGAAGATATAAATACAAAGGCGCAAAAACTTATACTCCTGGGAGATGAGTTGGTTGATCACCTCTCACAATTCCAGGCAAAATACAAAATAACAGATGATGAACTGCATAAGCATGGCTTATCCTATCTGCCTGAAAAAATTCAATAGCTGTATGGATGTATCAGATGACAGCAGGAGAACAGGAGCAAAAACGATGAAAGCATGTAGCACCATTTGAATAAATCTGCTAATTTCTGAATTTTGTATCTGATAACCGAAAAACATCCGTCAATTTCTTCAAATATTTAATGAAAAAGTTCGGAAATAATCCAACAGGACTACGAAGGTCAGAGTGGGTGTGAGTTAGGGAGTGTCCCGGCGAAACCCACTCTGGCCTTTTCTTCATTACTCACTTTCACACTCACACTTTCATGTTTGATTTTGAAAATCTTGAGGTTTACAAAAAGGCCAAAGCCTTCAACACAACCGTTTGTAAAAAGTTGCTCGGAGTGAACACCTTAGATAGCGTTACCAAAAACCAATTAAGGAGGGCTTCTCTGAGCATTGTTGGAAAATATCTATAAAAGCTGAAAAACATTCGCCAGTTTCTTCAAATCCTCAATGAAAGGTTCGGGAATAATCCAATTGGGAGGACGTATTATTGAAAACCACTCGTATATTCGTTATGCAATGACGTTGTCACAAAAATTCAATAAGATACAAGCAGATAAGTTTTCCTTTGCAAAGAGAAGTATATTTGCGCGAGACTTTGCAAGGGAATGTGGCGCATGCTCAATGTTTGATGATAATTTTGGTTTGGGAATTCCGCCAAATTTGACACCGGAAAATCAGTTAAGAGGGGTTTTCGTGGAGATAGTGAGGCGCGATGGCTTATTCCTTTTCAATATTAGTGGCGTTGACTTGTTGAAAGCAAAAAAAGGATTTATTGATTACGAAGAGGCTGCAATCAATGGGCAAATTACTGAATGGGAGTTGTCTGTTATACTAGCAAATAAGGACTACCTTAAAAAATGTATCTTTTACAATGGAAAAGTTAGATTCAAAAAAAACAATACTATGGAAATCAATAGCGCGATAGTAGGGGCGAAGCTTAACGAAATTCAAAAGAAGGCTGATGAAGTTAAACTGTTTTTTGAACATTCTGCAACGCATAAAATATATGTGTTGACTTTTGAAGGCTTACTTTTTGAGACATCCACGCCATCTTTGGACAGGCGTGTAAAAAATATAGAGTTGGATGATGTTCTCGGTTTCAGAGTAATATCTCAATTGCGAACCTTGCATAAAAATCCCACGAACTACCGTCAGTTATTCATCAGGATGGAAGGATCGACTGATGACAATAAAATAGAGCTGTTGGGCGCTTTGAAGAATTACAAATTATCTCAAAAACGCCCGAAAACAGATCTTCAAAGTTGAGCAGAAAACTGGGACTACTGGAATTTAATTGAAACGCCCTGTAGTCTTGCACTACAGAGCGTTTTTTTTGTTTGTCCGTTAAAAGATGGAAATCAATATCACGGCTGGCGAATATGAGAAAGTGCCGAAAGTGGCTTTGAGTTGTCGATTGATGGCTAAAACCAGTGTAAAGGCTAATCTGTCTTTACTATATCATCTACGACTATAATAGCGCAAGTATTGGGCGTTACATAATGCCAGTTCAATTTCACACTAATTGGGAAAGTGGCTGTTGAAAGATCAATTCCACTGCTGGTGGGTAACGTATTAAATGTAGTTCGCGCTGCTACTCCGTCTATAACAATCCAATAGGCGCCGCCGCATGACGTCATAAAAGGGCTCGGCCCCTTTATTGTCCCCGTATTCATATAGCTTGTTGTGCTGCTGCTTTTTTTGCAGGAAGGAGCGATAAATGCAATGGCAAACACGAAAATCAGTAGATTTTTCATAAGTAGTTTTTTTAGGTACTGCAAGTTAAGGAATATGATGAAATAAAAATAAATAAATCAATTTATTTTTTGCACCACGAGTAATACCCTACTGAGGCACCATATGTATGGATAGCAGAACACCCAAGAGCGAATATTTTGTATAATGATGCACTGGGGAACACTGCTGGCCCAGTGACATTAGACGTTTTCGCGACGGTAAGGGCTGACGGCATGATTTTTCTAATTTTCACTAGAAAACCAACACTATGTCTCAAAACAGCCAGGACCGTAAGAAAGCTTACGATGAACAAGATAAAGAAATAAACGACCTGCAAGCCAAATACAAGGTAGATATGCAGGAAGTGCTAAATGCGGTAATAGACGCAGACAACAACCTGGAGAAAGCTGAGGACTACCTGAAGAAAAGAACCAAGCAATAAAAGAAACCTTCGGGTACCCGGAAAAGCAAAAACGTATTGGATCGCCGCCACTTGTGGGTGGCTTTTTTTTGCCTGCATGTTCGCACATCCTTCATTTTTAGAAAACCAATGGTAAATCGGCGCAGGTTTTTTAACTTTATACAAATATTCGGTATGCGGGTTTTCTTTGGTTTCATTTTTGGTTTCATTTTTTTATGTGGCAATAGTGGTTTTTCACAACAGGCAAAGCCTAAAAGGTTCACTGCGGCGCTTATGGGTACAGTAGTGTTGCGAGATGTGGCGGACAAATACAATGCAGAGGTTTCGAGCATGGAAATGCCCGACCCTGATGCGAGTACTGAACAGAAAAAACTGCAAGAGGTGAAAAGCCTGATAAAAAAAAGGTTCCCTAACACCAGCCGACAAGGTGCCTCTGGAATGAGAACGTCCTCATCTGTAATGCCGCCAACGGTGGCCCTAAGTTTTGTCGCCGATTCCTCGCCGCAGATACCGCCCGATAACTATATGGCCGTGAGCAATGGCCAAAAAGCCATGACGGTAATGAATGGCACGGTAACTGTTCACGATGCTACCACGGGGGCGTATCTGTACCGTAAGACACTACTTCCATTTACGGCAAGCGTGGGGTTAAACAATACCCCCGCCCATAACGTTAATTACCGGTACGACCCTAAAGTGGTGTATGACCCAGTTGCAGACCGGTTTATTTGCGTTATGCTCAACAGCACCGATAGCTTTAACTGGATAATAGCGGGGTTTTCCACGAGCAACGACCCGGCAGGGGGCTGGAATTTTTACAAATTCTTTGGCGATTATACCGGCGATACTACCTGGTTTGACTACCCGGCAATTTCCATAACCCAAACTGAATTCTTTCTTACCGGCAACAAAATATTCTTCGACAGCAGTTGGCAGGGCGGGTTTCATAGATCGCTTATATACCAGATGCGCAAGCAGGATGGCTATGACGGGAATCCGCTGCTAACGTACCAGATATGGGACAGCATACAATATAACAATCACTTCCTTCGGTGCCTATACCCGCTCAACCCCAGCGATGCCGTGCTGGGGCCGAGCCAATATTTCCTTTCCAACCGGAACTTTGACCTAAGTAATGATACTGTGTTTATTGTGACTATACCGGACACTATTGGAAGCGCAAGCGCGACGCTTACGGTAACGCCGGTTGCGGGCAGCGGGGCCACTTACGGCGCACCGCCTGATGCACGGCAGCCAGATACCAGCCTCACCCTCGCTACAAATGACGCCAGGGTGCTTGGCGGGTTCATAAAAGACAACGAGATACAATTTGTAAATGCTTCGGTTGACCCGTCCAACGGTTGCTCGGCGGTATATCATGGGGTCATAGATAATTTTACTACAACCCCTGTTATGACTGGCCAGCTATTCAGCATAGATACGCTTGATTTTGGCTACCCCAATATTTCTTATGCCGGCCACATGGGCAGCAGCATACAATCCATTATTTCGTTCAACTATTCGGGCCCGCATACTTACCCTGGGTATGGCGCCATACTGTACGACGGCGCAAATTTATCGGACATGCTCGTTATTAAAAGTGGCGACAGCACCATAAATATGCTGGCGCAGAAAGAACAGCGCTGGGGTGATTACAGTGGTTCGCAGCCCGACTGGACTACGCTTGGATCGGTGTGGGTGGAAGGTATTTATGGCCGCAAAAACCGCCAGTATGGAAATTTCATGGCCAAACTTGCATCCCCCTACCCTGTTGGTGTGCCAACCGTGCCGCAGGCTACAGCAGCACCCTCTGTACTGTACCCAAACCCCGGATTGGAATACATAAGCTTCGAATTTAACGTAGCAAAAGAACAGGCTTTTAGCTTTATTATTTATGATGTTGCTGGCAAAGTAGTGGATAAGATAGCAGATACCTATTGCCATGATGGCAAAAACGTGATCAGGTTCAACATACTACCACTGCAACCCGGCAACTATTTTCTGAAGGCGATAGGCGCCAATGGAGAAAGCATAGAGGTCCACTCGTTTATTAGGAAGTAGGCGGCTACACCATGTCTATTGTTATCTTCTGTTTCCGCGACCATGTAGAGATTTTGTGGTAGTAGGCAGTTGCCAGTTTATTAAGATCCCTTTTAAATGGGCGCCTGCGGTCGTGCGGCACATAGAGCAGGATGCGGTTGCGCTCTGTAATAAATTCGTTGGTAATATCCTGTATAGTGATAACCGCAGTGGCATTAGAATGCAATATGATTTTCTTAAACCATATGGTTAGTTCGCAGTAGTTGTGATAATAATCTAAAAGCTCTCTTTCAATGACTGTAGTCATAAAAAATTTGCAATTTATATCCGCTAAGGATATGAAATTAATAGTAAATGTAACTATGTTTATTTGAATAGTCAAGATGTCAGGCAGTTTTTTTTCTTAATGCAGGTGTTGGAGCCTAAACGAGCGTGTGCTGACTTCCACTTTAAGGGTGGAACAACGGGCATTAGGTTGCGATTTTGAAAGGAGACATTTTTACCCTAACTTTGGGTAAAATGTCTGATTATGACAGTTGTTGCAGCAAAAACGGCAAAGCCAAATCCAACCCCGAACATTGTTTCGGTTGTAAACGATTATCTGAAACGTAACGAGCCGTCCAGCATCATCACTTGGGCCATGCTGGGTGGGAAACACTTTATGGTAGCCCGGCCATCGTCTAATATCGACTTTGTAACGGCAAGCACCAAAGGCATTACAAAGCTTTCTGTGCTCAACCTCGCCGAGGTACTTGATGTGCCTATGAAGGATATGGCGGTACTGCTCAATGTTTCTTACAAAACCCTGGGCAGGAAAAAGAAAACAGACCTGCTGGATAGTATTTCTTCCTCCCTTTCGATTGAAATAGCCAACACGATAGCTAAAGGTTTGTCGGTTTTTGAAGATGCGGACAAACTGAACCGGTGGCTGCATAAGGAGAACAAGGCATTGAAAAACCAAAAACCTTTTGACCTGCTGAATACACCTACAGGCATTAAACTGGTGAACCAGATCTTAGGACGAATTGAAGAAGGTGTCTATTCATGATAACCTACCGCATTGCTAAGAAAAAGCACCGGTCGCTCGATCTGTCTGGGACTGGAGCATACAACGAAGGGGGACGGTGGAATAATGCAGGCACTTACGCCCTATACACCAGCCAGAACCAAGCGCTCGCAGCGCTGGAGCTTTTGGTGCATGTGGAAGAATCGGAGTTACCTCCGCACCTGTTTATTATGACCATTGAAATAGCCGATACCGCCCCCATTTACGAAATAAAAGACGCCGACCTACCAAAAGACTGGCGGATGCCCGAAAATATAGCCTTGAAAACAATTGGCGATAACCTGCTGAAGGGCAACAAATATATAGCTATCAAAGCCCGGTCGGCAGTTATGCCAAATGAGTATAACTATATCCTCAACCCGCTTTACCCCGATTATAACAACCTGGTTAAAGTAGTAGGCGTTGAGGATTACGATATGGATGCACGGTTGCTGTAGGGCATGTATTTGCCATTTTGCACAACCATTTGTGCAAAATTTTAGCATTATTGCACAATTGGATGTGCAGTTTTAAGTATATTTGCACAAACAATTGTGCAATGGTCAATCTTTTAGAACAATCGGAGAATTTATTGGCACACATCCCGCTCACCTTTAAACGCTACCTGTTTGATGAGATCAGGTGGAATAATCGTTTGTTGGGTATCAAAGGGGCAAGGGGTACTGGTAAAACCACCATGCTGCTACAGTGGCTGAAATTGCAGGACCTACCTGCCGCTACTGCTGCCTATTTTTCATTGGATGACCTTTATTTTACACAGCATTTTTTGAAGGATACCGCCAGGGAATTTTATTTACAGGGCGGTAAGCTGTTGATACTGGACGAGGTTCATAAGTACAAAAACTGGTCGGCAGAAATAAAGAATTGCTATGATTTTTTTCCTGACCTGAAAATAATATTTACCGGCTCGTCTATAATAGATATTTCAAGGCAGGAAGGCGACCTGAGCAGAAGGGCGCTTATTTATGAGTTGCCCGGGCTTTCTTATAGGGAGTATCTGTCTATGAAAGGCATAATAAATATACCGGCAATAGGCCTTAATGATCTGCTAAATAATGCAAGCGATCTTAAAAAGACGCTTCCGAAAGATTTCAGGCCATTGCAATACCTTGATGAGTATTTGTCAACCGGGTATTATCCCTTTGCAATGGAAGATGCCGGTTCGGCGCACCAGCGGATAAACCAGTTGGTAAGGACTATTGTAGAATACGATATGACCGAACTAAAAGACTTTGATATCAGGAGCGCAAAAAAACTATTGCAACTTATTTATGTAATTGCCCAGCAAGTACCTTTCAAACCGAATCTTACTGCACTGGCGGCAAAGACCGGCATACACAGAAACTCGCTGAATAATTATCTGAATTACCTGGAGCAAGCTAAAATACTATCCCTGCTCTATCCGGCTGGTAACAGTGTAGCCGTTTTACAAAAGCCGGAAAAGGTATTTTTGAACAATACAAACCTATTGTTTGCATTGGCGGACGAGCAAGTGGAAAAAGGCACCACCCGTGAAACCTTCTTCTTATCGCAGTTACCGGCAAAGCATAAAGTGCACATGCCCAAGGAAGGCGACTTTATAGTGGACAACAAATATGTTTTTGAAGTAGGTGGAAAAAATAAAAGCACCGCCCAAATAAAGGGCGTCAAAAATTCATTCGTGGTGAAGGATGATATTGAAACCCCGGTTGGCAATGTGCTGCCGCTGTGGATGTTTGGGTTGTTGTATTAAGACTATATCAAATTAAATTAGCACTTGCAGCATTCCTTTGGAACATCGGAGAATTGGAAGCATCTTTATAACTCCAAAATATCTCGCATGACAGAAAATCAAGGTATTGATGAAATAAATAACTCGGCCTTTCGTTTCGTGGGCAATTTAGTTCCATTTAAAGGACAACCAGAAACTGTCACGGAAGAAAACAAAAATTTAAGGGGAGATGGCACTGAGATGATATTGGACTTAGGCGAAATTGACAACTTCGAAATTAACCCAATAAGCCCAATTGACGGTAAACTAAACTCAAAATACAGATCGGTAAAGGGTAGAATTATTGGAATTGATGAAAACGGGTTCATTGAATTTGCTGCGATGATTGAGAATATTCAACAATTGCCTGCATTCTTCGCTAAATGTGATTTCAATTTTTTAGTCCAAAACACTTTCGATTGGATAATTGATATCTATATAAATGGCAGAGCCCCAATAATGTTAATTGACTATTTGAGAGAAAAAATAGAAAATGAAAGCAAAGAACATACACTTTACTTCAGGATTGACGGAATTCAAATGGAAGATGACTTTGCAATTGGCAATTGTCAAATTACATTTATTTCCGACCAATCCATTGAAGGTTTTATAAACAGTTATCTACAAAAAAAAGAGGCAGTTAATATAGATGAAATAAGAACAGGCTATCAAATAATGAAAGGAGTAAACATAAAAGCATCTATTACTTCAACAAGCGACAACGCTAAAAATATTTGTTTACGGGAGGCAGAACTTTCAATGGATGTGCTAAAGTGTTTTTTGGGAGGGTACTCTCTAAATCAATATTACGCGATACCTGATTTAGAGCATAGAAAAAATGGGGCTGCGAGGCTGTCCTATTGGGTCTTTGCAAGCGAAGTTGTCCCATCGGCTCCAGATTTCAAGAATTTGGGGGGATTTATTGCGCTCCCCATTGACAATGCGTTTATCGCCGAAGCAAAGAAACGTGGAATTGAGATTTTCTCCAATTTCATTAAAAAGAAATTTACTGATTCTTTGTATTCAGAAATCACAGATGCCATTCAACGTTTTGCAAAAATTATATCGACTTCAAATAACTACGAAAAAGTCGTTAAGGCAATCTCATTATTGGAAGGTTGCATATTAGAGCGATCAAATAAAAGCAATGGAAACGGGGAAGGGAAAATTAAGAAGTATGTCTTACCAAAGCTGACAACAAATCAGATACAAATTTTCGAAAAATCAATACGCAAAGCATATCATGTACGGAATCTCTATGTGCATAATTCTACTGAAATACCCTTGAATGAACAAGATTTATGGGTCTTGTTAGAGATTGTTCGCCTTTTCATTATTAAGCTCATAAATTTACACGAATCAGGGAAAAGGCAATTCGAGACAATTCAAGATTTCTTTTTAGTAACATAATCCCCCAAAGTCCCCCCGATACGGACAATCTTCCCGAAATATAAGTAGCAGGCTGGAGCATAAACCTTAATTATGTCCTGTGAACGACAGTTCATTGCATTCAGAGTTTTCTGGAGGACTAAGTTAATTAAATAAAATAGTAATTTTGTAAAAAGAGACGATAATGGAAGAGGTTATTTTTTTAGTTGAGGAAAGTGACGATGGTGGATATATAGCTAAAGCGCTGGGGGTATCTATATTTACAGAAGCTGACACCCTTGAACTACTACGGGAGGCGGTGAAAGAAGCTGTCCATTGCCATTATGATGATAATAAAACCCGACTTATACGCCTGCACGTGGTGAAAGAAGAAGTGTTTGCGGCATGAAGTTACCCCGGGACATAAGCGGTACGGAGTTGGTGAGGGCTTTAAAATTCTTAGGCTACAAAGAGGTGCGCCAAGTAGGAAGCCATATACGCTTAGTGACGATGACAAAATAAATACCACCATTTGACTTGTTCTTTTCCATTTCTGCTTCGTCCCAAAAGTCCTTAAATAGCTCACTATTCGCGGATTTTGTGCCTTGCATAAAAGAAAAATAACTCCGCCAAATAGTGGTATTTATTTCGCCAACGTCACTTAACTACTCAACATAATGGCGAACACCATATTACAATACCAAACACAATCCAATAAGAACAGGCACGCTTTCCGGCATTATAGGTGACGTAGCTGCTCATTTTATACTTCTCGCCGCATAAGTTTGTGCAATGATAAACGGACAAGCCCGATAGGGCTTAA
>Ga0206969_1171_pt2 | contig 14398 bp, 17 predicted proteins | sample Alteio_BWOrgHeat_87_FD_153256 | JGI IMG/M metagenome (GOLD analysis project Ga0206969, IMG submission 153256) | Enriched cells from forest soil in Barre Woods Harvard Forest LTER site, Petersham, Massachusetts, United States -... | ecosystem: Environmental > Terrestrial > Soil > Temperate forest >... | reverse complement strand
GCCAATCGAGAGCGATGTCCAGAGAGACTTGTCCGCCGCTGCTTGCGAGAAATGAAACCAGCACTCGCGTGAGTACTTGCGCGATAACAACTCCAGACGTCGCGCCGATCGCCGCCAGCAGAAGACTCTCCGTCATCAGTTGCTGGAGCAGGCGGGTACGCGACGCTCCCAGGGCCAGCCGCACAGCGATTTCCCGCTCGCGGGCATTGGCGCGCGCAAACATCAGGTTGGCAAGATTGGCGCATGCGATCAGAAGCACCGTTCCGGCAATGGCCAGCAACAGCCATAGAGGTTCTTCGAACTCGGCGCGCAGGTTGGAAACGCCGGCGCTCGCAGGGTAGGCCGCGAGCGTCCAGGAGAGGAACTTCTTTGCTTCCTCTTCTTCGTATCGTTCGGGAAGAGTCGCCTGAAAAATCGCCGGCGAGGTCGCTTCCAACTGGGCTGTCGCCTTCGTCACCGACCATCCCGGCTTGAGTCGGCCGGCCACGGCGAGCCACCACCCGTCACGGCGGTCGAGCACCTTGTATTCGCCGTCGATCAGCGCCTCGCTGCAAATAGGGACGGCGACATCAAACGAGCGACCTACCTCCATGCCATAAAAACCGACGGGAGCGATACCGATGATTTCGACAGGATGGCCGTCGAGCGTCAACTTGCCGCCCACGGCGGAGGCCTTGCCGCCAAACTCTAGCTGCCAAAAGGGGAAGCTGAGGACCGCACCGGGCAAGCCGCAGCCCTTGGTATCGTCGGCGCCGGAGAACAGTCTGCCGGCTTCAGGAACGAGTCCGAGGGTGTTGAAGAAGTCGCCGTTAACATACACGCCTCTCGCAATCTTCGATCTTCCACCTGTGGCAAGGTTGAAGCTTGTCGAATTCCAGGCCGCCAGTCCCGAAAACGCCTGCTGATGGTCACGAATCTGCTCCCAAATGGGGTAAGTGAAGATGGGGAAGCTGCCACGAAAATTCCCGGACCGTCCGTGGCTGTTGGAAGGCTTGAGGTAGACGAGTTCCTCCGGATTCCTCACCGGAAGGCTGCGCAGGCGTACAGCATTCAATAGCTGGAAGATCGCGGTGTTTGCCCCAATGCCGAGAGCCAAAGACAGAATGGCTACAGCCGCGAATCCCGGACTGAGTCGAAGCCCGCGCAGAGCATAACGGCAATCCTGACCCAGATGCCCTAATAGACTTCCATCCCACGGACCTCCCGCAGGAACCGGCTCGAAGCGAGGCTGATGCTCCACCTGCCGCAACCCGCGCGCCAGTAGGTCGCGCTCATCGAGTTCCGCCAGGACAGCCCTAAAAGCCTGTTGTTCGGATGTTCCTCCTGTCTTCAATTCCGCGTAGCGGTCCTCGAGATGCTGTCCCAGTTCTTCCACGATCGCCGCTTCCCGCGTAGCTTCGAGTTTCAGGAAACCCAGGCGTCTTCTGATTTCGTCTCTAAATTCAGGCATTCTCCAACCCCGTAATCCGGCTCATGGCGGCGACAAACGATTGCCAGGTGTTGCGCTGAGCGCTGAGCACCTTGCGTCCGCTGGCCGTGAGCTTGTAATAACGCCGCCGGCGCTGCCCGGCCTTCTCTGTCCAGCGTCCTTGGATCCATCCTCGCTTCTCCAGCCGGTAGAGCAGGGGATAAAGCGACGCTACGTTAAACCGCAGCGTGCCGCCGGAGCGGCTTTCAATGAGCTTGCTGATCTCGTATCCATGCCGCGCCCGGTCTTCCACCAGCGAGAGAATCATCAGCTCAGCGCTGCCCTTCTTCAATTCGCGGTCCAGCATTGATGTCGTCATATATGGTTATGCAATATATGTCTGAAGCAATGACGTGTCAATTGGATTGGACGGTAGTGGTTAGGAATGGTTAGGCGAGTGTCAGGGCTGATTGATGCTCCCAAGTTCAAGGACTTCCGGCGCATCTGCTGGAGAACGCTCGAAACGAGGAAGAGTCAAAGTAGCCCAATGATTTGGTCGTGAATTTAGACTTGACTCTTCCTTGCGGATGAGAGTCTGGTGATTTAAAAGGCTTTTGCAGAAACGCCTTCCGGTGTCCAGCGCACCATGGTGGGTAATCACATCTTCTGTATAGCCGGAGATGAAGAGGGTCTTTGTGTGCGGCGGTACTTTCTTGAATTGTTCGGCAAGAGCCTCGGCCATTCATTCCTCGGAGCATGAGGTCGTTGGATCAACAGACCGATCCCTCCCGACCACGAACGAGCTTGGTTCAGTCCGAGCAGTCTTGCGTAGCCTACTCCGCCTCCGCAAATACACTTCATCTGGCGTTGAGTGCACGCGAGACAAGCTTTATTGATCTTCGAATCGTGTTGGGCTCAAATGCTGTGAATCCAAACAAGAGGCCAGGTGAAATCGCGCGCAAGGAGTATCGGGAAAGTGGCGGTATCTCCAACCCCTCCCTACTTAGTCGCAGCGAGTGTTCCTTATCGCTGCCAGGGCAACAGAGGAGTCCGGCTAGATTCATTCCTCCATCTGTGTGAGGAAAGCGAATCGGTAGATCAAACTGAGAAGCGGAATCTTTGAAGACGCTGAGCCGCTGAGCATACGCTCGCCGACAGCGCCGTATATGCCGGTACAGCGCACCGGAGTCGATGAACTCGGCCAGGGCGGCTTGATCGATCAATGGGCCATGCTCATCCAAAACCGCGCGCAAGCGCGCGAATTTTTCTACGAGAGATATGGGAATTACTGCATATCCGATACGCAGTGAGGGGAACAGCACCTTGCTCGTGCTTCCAACGTAAATAACGCGCTGAGACGAATCGAGGCTCTGCAAGCTGGGCAGCGGCGCACGCGAGTAACGAAACTCAGAATCGTAATCGTCCTCAACGATCCAAGATTTCTTGTTTGCCGCGACGGGGAAGCGAAAGGCAGCTGCCAATTGGAAACTGACGAGAAGGGGTGGTGTATATCAGCTTCGGCGAGAAGTGCTTTTCGCTTTCAAACCGCATTCCTGCCGAATCTACCGGGATGGCGTGGATTGTGGCGCCGATATGCTGCCAAGCCCAGCGCGCCCCCAGGTAGCCTGGATCTTCCATCGCCACAGGGTCGCCTGGTTTCAGAAGCAGGTGAGCAAGCAAGAACAGCGCCTGCTGTGAGCCAGTAGTGATCGCAACCTGTCGCCAATCGCAGCGGACCCCGCGACTTCCCTGAAGGTAAGCAGCGAGGCTCTGTCGCAGCTGCGGCAGGCCTAAGGGCTCATCCGACTGATACCGCAAAAGGTCGGCGCCATGCTTCCGCAGAACTTTCCCTCGCGCGCGATTCCAGAGATGGAGAGGAAATAGGCGAACGTCAGGTTGGCAAGGGCGGAATGGAATCGGAGCACCAAGCCGCGCGAAGATATTCCCAGGACGCGAAGGAGGCAAGTTTGCTTCACCCAACCCGGCTCTGCGCAGGCTGCGCTCCTCCAGCAATTGGCTAACGAAGAGGCCACGACGGGGTAGTGCCTCCAAATAACCCTCTCCCACCAGGCGATCATAGACTTGGAGCACAGTGTTTCTCGAGATTTGCAGCTCCCGAGCAAGTTCTCGGCTGGAGGGAACTTCCTTTCCCGGTTCCAGCACTCCGTTATGAACCAACCGTTTTAAGTTCAATCGGAGTTGCAATTGGAGCGAACCGCGTTTGGTTCGATCCAGTAGGAACAACGGGTAGGGATGTTTCGCCATCAATCTGGCACCATTCTCATGTCCAAATCTGGACCTTTACTAGATCCAGTCGGTATCAGTATTGTGCGCTCATGTACTCGGACTTGCCAGGCTTATTCGCGAGTGCCGGGATCTAAGTGCGAAGGAATGGTTTCAAGTCGAGCCCATGAAGAGCCTATTGAATCTTGTTTTGTTCGCGATGCTTTTCGTTCCACGACTGGTTGCCGCCGGTCTGCCGTTCATCCAAGACGATTACAGCAAGGCTCTTACGCAGGCGCAGCAGAAGAAGCTGCCGATCTTCGTTGAATGTTGGGCTCCCTGGTGATCGACCTGTCACCTGATGCGAGAGATGTTGGCTCACGCCGATCTCGACAGGTACGCCGGACAGTTTGTCTGGCTTGAACTCAACTACGATAGCGCGCAGAACCGTGCGTTTCTGACGAAGTACGGGGCCTCTGCCACGCCGACCTTCTTCGTGATTGATCCACTCGACGGGCAGGTTGCTGCGACTCGCACCGGGGCAATGTCCCTCCTGGAACTCACGCAATTCCTCGATCGGGGAACGAGCGGTGTTTTCGCAAAGCGACAAACACCTGCCGACGCTGCGCTGAAGAGAGGTGACACTCTATTCACACAGAAACCCGAGGAAGCAGAGAGTGCTTATCGGGAAGCGCTGCGCTTGGCGCCGGCGGCTTGGCCGCGGCGTGATCTGGCCGAGGCTTCATTGGTTGCGGCACTCCAAGCCACCGGGCAACTTCAGCGCTGCGCAGAAGCGGCCGCCGACAAAGCAGCCGGGATGAAAAGGGATTCGACATTTGGACGCATCGTGGTAGCGGGCCTGTGGTGTGTGAACCTGGGGGATCCTGCTCCGTGGTCCAAAGTGCAGGGTGGGAGACTGGAGCCGCTCGCGAAGGAAGCACTCTCGCTGTCCACGATCGTGCGAGACCACCGCGACGAGCTGTATCGCAACCTCATGTACCTTTCGCTGGCACGAAATGACACCGTCGCAGCGGCTGATTGGGGTAGTTGCTGGCTCGATGAACTCGATCAGATAAAGCCGGTCGATGATGATGAGCGTTCGGCGGTAGACATCGCTCGGGTTGAAAACATCCAAGTTTTCGGCGACCCCAAGCGGATCTTACCGGCCCTGATAGCCTCCGAACACGCGATGCCGGGTAACTATAACGCTTCCTTGCGCGTGGCTCAGATGGAGAGTGAAGCCAAGAATTTAGACGAGTCGATCGCTGCGTGTGATCGCGGCCTGGCTCGCGAACCCGGGGCGCTGGGACGAGCATGGCTGCTCGAGACGAAGGCCGATGCCCTGGAGCAAAAGGCACACACCAAGGAAGCTCGCACGGTACTCGAACAGGCGCTTGAGGCCGCGCAGGCGATTCCCAACGAACGGTCGCGGGAGAACAACATAAAGAAAATTAAGCAGGCACTCGGAGAAGCAGCGGCCGGCGCTCAAAAGTGAAGGGCTTGTCATTTGAGATTCGGCTCGGATCAAAACCTGACAGGAATGGCCTGATCGAGCACCGCAGCAGGACAGGATCGCAAAATCTGATCGGATAAAGCCACTTCATGGCACAAAAAACGGCCGTTCGCCTGGTGCGACCCAACGAGATCGAATCCGTCATAAGGCTTTGCGCAGAGCATGCAGCTTACGAGAAGGCAGAGTTCTCAGCCAAGGGCATTGCGGAACGATTGCACAGCGCGATTTTCTCGGATGTTCCTCGTCTCTGGTGTTTCGTCGCGGAAGTGGGCGAGGAAATCATCGGCTATGCAACGTGCACCAGGGACTTTAGCACTTGGAGGGCTGCCGACTATCTGCACCTAGATTGTCTCTACGTTGCTCAGAACCATCGCAAGGCAGGTATCGGCGCAGAAGTGATGCAAGCGATCATGGAACATGCACATCGACTCGGCTGCGCAGTCTTGGAATGGCAGACGCCGTCATGGAATAAACGGGCTGCCCGTTTCTACGAAAGACTTGGAGCCCGCTCTAGTTATAAGCTGCGCTTTTGTTGGGGGCCAAGCACCGATGCCAGGTGAAGCAACGGTATGCGACTGCTGACCACAGGACATACTCTGCTGATGGAACAGTCGTACCCGCCAGGAGCCGTTCATCACGTCGTACGAAAGTCCCCGGGTTCCCGAAATCGATCAAAAGTAGAATCCGCAACTGGCGTCAGCGGCTGTGGCAGTATGCTCTCGCAATTCACTCCGCGCGCAGAGCATCGACCGGATTTACCCTGGTCGCGGCGCGTGAGGGCTAGCTCTGTTGCTCAGTAGCCCTCCTCCATCGGCTCTAGAAGAGCACTGACCAACGTTCCTCAACGCTTTACGACCATCTGTGTTGGCGGCAAGGTCGTTTCCCAACCGCGGCGAAGAAGTTCAGGGGAGGAATGATCATCTTTGGGATATCCGATACAGAGATATGCAATCAGCTTCCAGTCATGAGGAACGTTCAAGCCGCGATTGACTTCCACTGGATCGAGAATAGATATCCAGCCAAGACCCAATCCATAGGTGCGCGCAGCCAGCCATAAGGTGTACACGGCCAGGACGGCCGAATATTCCAAGGTCTCGGGCATGGTGACTCTGCCGAGCCCGCTCCCATGATGGGTATCCTTGGTCAAGAATGTCGCCAACTGGACTGGAGCGTCGCGAAGACCTGCCAATTTTAAGCTGGCATAGAGTTGTGCTTTTTCGCCCGAGTATGAGCCCAAAGCCTCTCGGTTGCAGTGTTCGAAGTTTGCACGTATGAATTCCCGGCATGCAGTGGACTCAACGAGCACAAATCGCCAAGGCTGGCTGTAGCCGACGGATGGAGCCAGCGCGGCCATGCAGATGAGGTGCTCGAGCAATCGAGCATCGACGGGATCGGAGCGAAAGCTGCGAACATCGCGTCTCCACTTAAGGAGTTCTTCAAACTGCTGTCGAAAACTCTCGTTGAATTCCGGTTCGTTGACCGTCATCTCTGGTGACACTCTGTTAGACCTGCAAATGTCGAAGTCTCTAGGGCGAATCGACGCCTACCCGCACATTCGACGGATTCATTCATGGTTCAATGTCGTCGCCTGGCGTATGCGACCATTTGCGAGACGGAGGGCGGTAGTCGCGCAACCGCGCGAGCAGAGTTTCCGGATCGCGTTCGATCGCGAGCATGGCCGCAAAAGGTGCGGCAACAAAGCCTTCTTTAACCATGTGGTCAATCATTGCCAAGAGTGGGCTGAAATATCCGTCTACGTTTAGGAATCCGCAAGGCTTCGCGTGAATACCTAATTGGGACCATGTCCACTGCTCGAAAATTTCTTCGAGCGTCCCAGCCCCGCCTGGCAGAGCAATAAAGGCATCCGCAAGACTGGCCATGAGCTCTTTGCGCTCATGCATCGTCTCCACAACCCGGAGATCGCTCAAACCGCGGTGCGCGATCTCGCGTTCGACGAGAGCACGAGGCATTACTCCGGTGACTCGTCCGCCGGCGGCTAGGACCGCGTCCGCCAGAACGCCCATCAGTCCGACGTTTCCACCTCCATACACGAGACGTAGATCCGCGCGGACCAGCGCAGTCGCCGTAGCCCGGGCCGCAGCTTCGTAGCTCGCGTCTGCTCCTAGGTGCGATCCGCAGAACACACACACGGAATTCATCGAAATCCTTGACCTTCAAATTGGATAGGCTCCACACATGCGGCAATATTTCATATCGCGGTGCAGCACTGGTGCCTGGCACTCCATACAGTTCTTGACGCTACGATCGAGCTCCTTCGGCGGAGGGAACAGGCCGCGATACATCAGGTAGTAGAAACATTGTTCCTTGTCGCGCAGCTTCACGGAATCCTGCGTAGCGGCGCGTTCGCGTTCCCGCTCGAATTCGGCGTCGCTTACTGACTGTTCGGTAAGCGACTTCAATGATGTGCTGCCCGATCCGTACTCGATGGGTGTCTTCAGTCGCCAGGCGATTTCTGTGGGAAGCACGCTTGAAAACGCGTCTCGCAGGATTCTCTTTCCAAAACGCTTTCCCTCGTATTCACAAACCAGATCCTCGTAGCCGAGCAAGACTGCGAACTCTCGAATCGAGGACGCAACGTAGGGCGAGTCGACGCCCACGCCCAGGTTCCGGCCGATGACCTCACTGGTGAAATGCATGATCTGGTTCAATTGACGAATATAAGAAGGTAGCTGTTCGGCAGCCATGTTGAACATGAAGCTGTAGCCGGCAAAGAGCTCGTCGGCTGCATCTCCGGTTAGAACAGTCGACAAGCCGCGCTTCGATGCCGCCTCCATCGCGACATAGGTGGCAATGCTGTTGCGGAGTTCCATGGGATCGAACGTGCGCAAGAGCCGAATCAGCTCCGGCATTCGATCTATTAAGTCGTTCAACGTTGGCCGCAATACTTCCAGGTCGAATCCCAGCCGTTCCGCCATAAGGCGGGCAAATGGTTCGTCGAGTCCGGTACCGTTTTTGACGGAAATCATTACCGCCTGCAAACGGCGTCCAAGGGAAGCCGCAATCGCGGCTAATACGCTCGTATCCAGGCCACCAGAAAAAAGAATGCCATCGGCAGAACTAGCCAGAACCCGATCGACAACCAGGTGCCGAAGCTGTTCGACGCGACCTTGTCGATCAGCTGGCGTGAGCAGTTGCGGGCTCAAGCTGTTTGTCATGATGTCTCCTGCGAAGTAATTCGTATCCCCAAAATAGGACTGCTCCGCCAACCAAGGTGCTTAACGATGAAGTGCGGTAGTAAGGCAAGGCCGCGACATAGCAGGCGACCAGCCCCTCACGTGTGTGCGGATACAATCCCCATCCGATCCAAACACCGAAATTGCTGATTAGAAAGTAGGCCGCGGACGCGCTGATTGCACATCCCGCAAACCTCAAGGGAGAGAGGTTCTGCCGAAGGGAGCCTCCGATCCATGCCATTGCAGCAAAAGCCACCAGAGTGATTGCGTGTTCCCATCTGACTTCCATGTGGAAGACCTGCGTCGTCAGTAGCCAATCGCCTATGGCCAGTACCACGACCGGAAACCAGATCGCATCCCGTTTCCTCAAGCGGGCACCGCTGAAGAGCAGCGCGCCAAAGACCGGCGAAAACCCGGGTAGATGTGAGTTCATTAAGAATCGAGTGAGCACTGCGACGACAAAAACTACGTAGATCATCTCTGTCTCCTTGCTTGTCTTGATTTCTTGCGATTGCGCCACTGGCGCCAAAGGCGATGGTCCTGGTCGAGACTTGGAGCGCCCGGATTGATCACAACGGTGACGCTCAACCAGGGAAACTCTCGCCCAACCAGGCGAGAGAGAGTGCTGCGGGTAATCTTCTGCTCGGGAAGACTCAGGGCTGAGCCGACTAAGACATCCGTATTTCGAGGCGCTCCTTGCTGAATCAACCACTTCGCCATTGGGCCTGGTCTCAAGTCGGGACTAGCAAGGGTGATGAGGTGCCGACCTTTGCAGAAGCAGTCCAGCATGTACTGCTTCTTTTCTTCTGGATCACCAAGATCGTGAAAGCTGATGATTGCGCTCTCATCGAGATTGATACACGCATAGGCGGCTGCAAGTTGTACAGAACTGATGCCGGGATGTATGTGAACCTCAAAGCCAACCAGGGCACGCATTAATCCCTTGAGTCCGGAAGACAAACAGGGATCTCCGACACGGGGAACAGCCAGCAGCTTGCGAGTCCGCTTCGCTTCGCGGACCGCCGCGCGAGTGGCTTGTACGTAGTTGCGGACGTCTTGCTCAAAGATTTTCTTGCCGGCCACGCAATCGCGGACCGGCAGCAAGTCCATGTCCCAGCCGAGGATGATTTCGGCCTTCGAGATGATTTCGCGTGCCTCGGGCGTGACCAGCGTGGCCGCGCCCGGTCCGACTCCGACAAGAACTGCTTTCAGTTTGTTCCGCGTTGGCATCTATGCCACCTTCCGCCACAGATCAAGCTCGCCAAACGAGCAACGATTCGGATGAATCAGTGCGGCCATCAACTCGACTCCGTCAACCAAGCGCGGTCCGGGCCGATGAAACAGACTGCTCTCGAGAGCGAAGACGCGGCCTTCGCGGACCGCAGGAAAGTCCTTCCAGGGTGAAAGATCGCGCATGCTCGCCCACTCGCGCGCAGTTCGACTCTGGGAAAAGCTGCACGGCATGATAAAAATCACTTCTGGGGCTTCTTCCTGCAAGCGATCGACCGCGATGTGAGAAGATGCGTCCGCTGGGCTTCCTAGTCGAGCATCTCCACCTGCCAGCTCCACCATCTGCGAGATCCACTTGCCGGCAGACATAAGCGGATCAAACCAGCTCAAACAGAAAACGCGAGGGCGGCGTTCCGAAGCCGTTCGTTCCTTCACGCACTCCAGTCGAGCTGCGAGTTCAACGACCAGTTTTTCTGCCTGAAGTTGATGATCTGTAGCGAACCCAACATCGAGAACGTCTTTATAAAAGCCTGAAAAGCCGGTCGCCGCGAGCGAAAGCCATTTTGTATCCAGCTTCATGCTCTCCAGGGCGCAGAGAGTGCGATCGCGGTCTACTGCGCACACGCTGCACTGCTGCTGAGTGATGACCAAATCGGGATGCAGGCTCTCGAACAATTCGGTGCGAATTACATAGAGGCTGTGCCCCGATGCCGCACTGGCGCGCACCTTCTGATCGATCTCGTAACTGCTCAGGTCCGAGCCGAGCGTAGTGCCGGTGAGCCGTGGGCGATTCAGGATCTCAGCGGGATAGTCGCAATCGTGGGAGATCCCGACGATGTCCTGCGCCAGGCCGAGCGCGCGCAAGATTTCGGTCGCACTCGGCACCATCGAAACGATTCTCATCTTTGATCCTCAATCTCCATGCGCCGTGCGTCTGAAAGAGGGGACACACTTACATTCAGCGCGGACACGCTCCAGTGGTTCCCCAGCTTCTCCAAGGTGGTTAGAGCGCCATGACTCTGCCCGATGCGCGAAATGCGCTCGTCCGGCATTCCGAGAACCCAGCCGACCGCTGCCCGGATGAAGCCGGCATGGGTGACAACCAGAGTGCAGCCTGGTTCCGCACGGTTCGCTAACTGCTCCAGTTGCTCGACTGCTCTCGCTTGTAACTCCAAGAACGACTCCCCATGAGGAGGCCGATGATGAGGGAAGAGCGTTGCCCACGCCCTAGCGTCATCTGGATATTGGAATTCGACTTCCTTCCAGCTCAAACCCTCCCATCCACCGAAATTCATCTCTCGTAAGCCGGGCGAAGTTGTGTAGTCCAGACCGAAATGCTTCGCGATCGGCTCCGCAGTTTCTCTTGCCCGCCGGAGATCGCTGCACCAGATTGCGCGTGGAACGATTTGTGACAGAGTCTGAATAATGGTCGGAATCTGTTCCTGCCCTTGTACCGTCAGGCTGGGGTCAGAGTGACCACAAAAGCGTCCGTGGAGACCGGCTTGAACATGACGCAGAAGCAGAAGCTGGACGGTCGCGTCGTTTTTCACGGCGTCGCACGATTGCCGGTTTGTGACCGCGGTTAGAGTCATCGCAGCAAAGCTCCGTAGAAATAAATGGCGACCTCGGCGATCTGATTGGTGGCGCCGAAGCAGTCTCCGGTCACGCCCTGGATGTGGTGTTTGAAGTAGAGACCACTGGCTGCTGTCACTACTAACGTGATCAGCCAGGGCACCAGACAGCCGACACCCAACGCGGCAGCTACACTGAGCGCGGCAAATCCTGTTCCCCAGAGCAGCGATGAGAGAGGCAGGCGTCCTGCAACCGCGCTTCCCAATCCTTGGTCTTTGCGGGCATAAGGCAGCCAGAAACCCAGCGGGAGGGACGTCCAGCGACAAAGCACGTTGGACGCGACCAGGAACCCCGGAAGCCGGGCCGGCGAAGTGCTACTCATGAGAATGAAGCGAGAGAGCAGAGAAAGCGCGATCGCCACTGCCCCGAAGCTGCCAATCCTGCTGTCGCGCATAATCAGGAGGATTTTTTCCTTCGTCCACCCGGCGCCAAAACCGTCCGCGGCATCTGCCAACCCATCTTCATGAAGCGCACCCGTGATCAACACCAGATAAATGACCAACGTCAGCGTGAGCACTTGAGGTTGTACGCGCGCCGCGAGGGCCCGCTGAATGGCAACCGCAATCAACCCAATTGCAAGTCCCACAACAGGAAAGAACTTGGCAGCACGAGCCAAGGCGTGACGCTCGAGCGACAATCCGCGGATGGGAATTCGCGTCATGAACTGAAAGGCCAGCAGAAGCTCGTTCAGGGTCTTCCTCATAGGGCGCCGCTCACTCCAGCGGAGGAGAACGTCGCCATTTCGTTGAACATTCTCACCGCCGCTTCGATCACCATCATCGCCAGCACCGCGCCGGTGCCTTCACCTAGGCGCATTCCCAAATTCAAAATCGGGTCCAGCCCGATGTACTCCAGCAAAACTCGGTGGCCAGGCTCATCGGAAATGTGTCCGGCAAACAAAACGTCCTTCACCTTCGGATCAATGGCGTATGCAATGGCGGCGGCCGAGGTCGAGATAAAGCCATCGATCACAACCGGAATGTGCTGCTCAGATGCTTCGAGCACCATGCCGGTCATCGCTGCGATTTCCAGGCCGCCCACTTTGTGCAGGACATCAAATGGACTGGAATTCTTCGGCAGGCCGTTTACGCTTAAAGACCTCTCGACGACCTGTCGCTTGTGAATGAGCGCGTGAGGCGAGACTCCCGTTCCCGATCCCGTCACCTGCGCCACCGGCTTTCCTGACAGAGCCGCAGTAATGGCGGCGGCGGCGGTCGTGTTTCCGATGCCCATTTCTCCAACGGCGATGAGGCCCCGATTCTGAAGCTGGGCTTGCTTGGCCAGCGTCCGTCCGACCGCGACAGCCGCGCCCGCTTCCGACTCGGTCATTGCAGCTCCTACCGCCATGTTGCGCGTGCCACGTCTAATCTTTTTGCCGAGGAGCCTCCCGTGAGGCTCGAATTCGGCATCCACGCCGACGTCAATCACAATGACTTCAGCTCCGGCGCATCGCGCAAAGACATTGACGGCCGCCCCATTCGCGAGAAAGTTCCGGACCATCTGTTGGGTCACTGCCTTGGGGTAGGCGCTGACGCCCTCTTCAGTAATGCCGTGATCTGCGGCGAAGACGTAAACGACTTTGTTTCCGCAGCCTGGAGATTCCTGTTCTCGAATCGAGACGACCTTGGCCGCAATTTCCTCAAGCCGCCCGAGGCTGCCTGGAGGTTTAGTCAGGCTATCTAGCTTCGCTTTCGCGAAGGCTCGCCAGTCGCACAAGGCATGGACAGCGTACTTTGCGGAAGCAAGTGGCGGCATGGAGAGATCGGTCAGTGGATTCTCCACGACTCCCCTCCCAGCGTAAATTTCACCCCGGTTCGGAACGTAAACGGCAGAGAGGGAAAGCCGAAAGCCGCGTCGTAATGCTCGTTCAAAATGTTTTCTAAGCTCGAGTACAACTCCAATGCCGAATTGATCCGCAAGCTGCCGTTGAAATCGATCTTCTGGTACCCGGCATCCAGATTTCTGTTGGGCAGCAGCAGGGAATTGCCGAAGAATGCGTCAGTGACGTGGGTGCTGTCATCGCGCCGCCCAACCAGGCTTCCGCTGAGCGAGACCGTGAACTTGGGCCGGAGGTAGCCGATCAGGAAATCTCCGGAATGTGGCGCGCGACGGAATGGACGGCTTCCGACGAGTGGTGTGGACGTCCCAATCGGGATGGTCGGAAAGTTAGGATTGAAAGCAGGCCCGAGCGCGCTGCTTGAGAACGAATGCTGTACCACCGCGTCCAGGTATGTGTAGCCTCCTCTCGCGGTGAAACCGTGACCCAGATTCAATTCAACTTCTGCTTCCGCGCCCATGGCGCGATAAGCGCCTGAGTTGACGCTCGCCCCAAATGGAGTCGCGGCCGCGACGGCCAACGGAACGCCGAGCTGGGGCAAGACGCTGGCGTCTACGAACTCGATCTGGTCTTCAAATTCGTTGTGAAACAGAGTCAACCCGAGCTTCGCGCGCCCGCCCCAGGCGATTTCGTCGGCGCCGAAGTCAAAGCTGCCCGAGCGCACGGCGCCGACCGGTTTTACGTGGAACTGGGACACGAGTTGAGAGCCGTTGGGAAGTTGAGAAAGCAAAGCAAAGAGCGAGGTGCTCTCATCGAAGATGGCCGGTTCCTTGATACCTTTTCCATAGTTGAACCTCAGCTTGGTGCCGTCCAAGAAGCCATTCGGCTGCAGGCGAACGAGGTAGTACGCAAGCGAAACCCGCGGGGTAGCCTCGACTCCAAAAATGGCGTTATCTTCAATTCCAACGCCCGCGGTGGCATACAGCCGCTCCCAGAGAGTGGCCTTGAGCTGAGCGATGTAGCTGAAATTGTTTCGGTCCGTTGGAGTCTTGTCTCCCGCGAAACGCGTAAAACCACTCTCCTTCTCATAACGAAAAGCGAAAAGTCCAGACAGATGGCGATTCAGCGTGTAGTCGGACTGGGTGTAAATGGAGTCCCGGTTCGATTGGGTGTCGAACAACGAAGGGTAAACGCCCGCGAAATCCAGAATGGCGCGCCCACTCGTCACGAAGCCGTTGGCGCCGCGCAGAGTGACCTGGGCTCCCAGGAAATTCGCGCCTGAGCCAAACGGGTCGAATGGTTCTCCAGTCGGGCTCGGATTGTCGAATTGGAAGCGAAGGCGGGTTGCGCCGTAACGCACAAGATTGTGCCAGCGCTCGCTCGTCTGATTCTGCGCAGTAAACCCGTAATAGGTGTCTTGC
>Ga0206969_1200_pt1 | contig 14411 bp, 15 predicted proteins | sample Alteio_BWOrgHeat_87_FD_153256 | JGI IMG/M metagenome (GOLD analysis project Ga0206969, IMG submission 153256) | Enriched cells from forest soil in Barre Woods Harvard Forest LTER site, Petersham, Massachusetts, United States -... | ecosystem: Environmental > Terrestrial > Soil > Temperate forest >... | reverse complement strand
TGCGAAGTGACGATAGTGAGCAACGGGCGGGAAGCGGTAGAAAATGTTAAGAAGCAACAATTCGACCTCGTGCTGATGGATATACAGATGCCGGAAATGGATGGCATCACGGCTACCAAGCTTATCAGGACACTGAGCGTACCGGAAAAATCGCTGGCAGATAGGTCACTGATAACCAAGAAGATAAAGACACTGAATGCTAAGGATAAATCAACTATACCTATAATAGCGCTTACTGCCAATGCCCTGAAGGGCGATGGACAGCGGTATATGAACATTGGCATGAATGGCTATATCTCTAAGCCTTATACTGAAGAAAAACTGTTTGGCATTATTAATAAGGTCATAAAGACCAATGATAAGCTGCGCCTGAAAGTGAAGCCAAAACAGCGGCCGGCGGAAGACGCCGCAGAGGAAAAAACAGAAAGGCTATATGACCTTGTAATGATTAATACTATTGGGAAGGACGACCCTGCATTTGTAAAAAAGATCATTACCATATTTGTAGAAACCATGCCGGAAACAGTTGCGAACATGGTTGATGCAGGTAAAGAAAAAAACCTGGAGCAGATCTCCAAGATCGCACATAAAATGAAATCAAGCATAGATCTGTTGGGTATTGCCAAACTGCAACAGCCTATACGGAAATTGGAAACCTATGCTTTGTCGAACAATGATGATTTGCCCGAGCTCATTGACCTGGTGAAAAATACGATGAAAGAAGTATTTGCGCAATTGAAGGAGTTGTAATGGGAGCGAGCATTAGGTTACAGTGGATGTATCGAAAATGTAACGATGCTGAAGGCATCAGACGTTTATAGAAAACCTGGTAACAAATGGGTGCCGATGCCGAAGGTATCGCACCACACATTATTGCGAGTTACTCCGTTGCAACGAGGTTCGATACCTTCGGCATCGGCACATACAACCTAATACTTTCTATAAACGTTTGATACCTTCGGCATCAATCTCCATTTGGCTAGTTTAATAATCTGGATCTTTTTAGTTTTAACTTTTAACTTTTAACTTTTAATGTCTTTTCAAGGAATACCGGTACTCAATTATCACGCTATAGACAATACCGGGAATATGTCCCCTTCGCGCAATGTTTCTGTTTCATTGGCTTCATTTAAAGAACAGGTGGAGTGGTTGCATAAGGAAGGCTACAAGCCTTTGATGGAGGAAGAATTGCGGTCGGTTGTTTTAGCAGGGAAGCCCCCTGCCGGGAAACGGGTACTTGTAACATTTGATGACGGCTATCTTTCTTTGTATGAATATGCGCTTGATATTCTGTCCCGAAACGGCTTCACGGCAACCCTTTTTCTATCCACCTCATTTATTGGTAAACCTTACGAACAAAATGATTTTGGATTCGTGAACCACGACCGCCAACTTACCTGGGACGAAATAAAAACCCTGTCTGCTGCAGGCTGGTCCATACAGTCGCATGGGTATAATCACATACGATTGAACAGTATGGACACGGAAGCTATAATAAAGGAAGTGACCCTAAGCAAAAGCATCATTGAGCAAAACCTGGGCAAGCCGGTTCATTCTTTTGCATTCCCCTATGGCATTTATACCAATAAGGTAATACAGCAGCTAAAAGCAGCCGGTTATACTTTTGCTTATTCGGTGCATTCCGGAAAACTGTTCCCACGGGCCAGCAAATTCCAGCTACCGAGGATAGAGATCAATAATATGGACACGATGGACACCTTTATTACAAAGGTCACCACCGGCTATATTTCCCCGTCAATCGGCAGGAGAGCCAAAGTTCGTGACATTATTTATGCAAATCCTGCCGTTAAAGATTTCATTGAGCGGTTTACGCCCATGTTTGGCTTTGGGAATCATTGATTCCCAATATGGTAATTGACTTTGCGCCCTCTTTGCGTGATCCTTTGCGTACTTTGCGTGAAATTTCACCGCACCTTTGAGTATTTAAATTAACCATGCAAAGCTTTAAACATGAAGATTTCACTTTGCACTTCCTTACTCGTCTTAATCTGCTTAACGGGCTGTTCCCAGGTAAACCATCAAAATTCAAATCCACCAATAAGAACCGCAGCCCCGCTTAAAAATTTCTTCGGCGTAAACGCTTTTGAATGGGATTTTGAAGACCCTGCCAATGCTATGCAGCTCGATAGCACAAGGCTTGTGGCGATAAGCAGTTTCACAGGCGTGCGTCATTACATGGACTGGGAAAAGCTGGAACCAACCGAAGGGCACTATACCTACAGCCCGGTGCATAATGGCGGATGGAACTATGATACTATTTACCAATGGTGCCGGGCCAGGCACATAGATGTGCTGCCCTGCCTAAAGGCGCTACCGCCCTGGATGGAGGACACGTACCCGAAAGACCAGCAGGACAACGAAAATATACCCATGCGCTATGGCAAAGATCCTTCCGACCCGGCATCATATATAGAGCAGGCAAGAATGGGCTTCCAATATGCAGCGAGATATGGCGACAATAAGAAAGTTGACCATGGGTTACTTCATGTGGACACCCTACCCCGCTGGACCAATGACCCTGTAAACCAAATAAGGGTTGGGCTGGGTACTATTCATTATATTGAATGTGATAATGAACGCGACAAATGGTGGAAAGGGGCAAAGGCGTATCAAACGGGCCGCCAGTATGCGGCAAATCTATCTGCTTTTTACGATGGGAATAAAAACAAAATGGGGCCGGGCGCAGGTGTAAAAAATGCAGACCCCTCAATGAAAGTGGTAATGGCCGGCCTCGCCAACCCATCAACCGACTATGTAAAGGGAATGATAGACTGGAGTAAGGAACACAGGGGACTGAAACCTGATGGCTCTGTTGACCTGCCCTGGGACGTCATCAACTATCACTATTACAGCAATAATGCGGTCGATTATACCGGGAAGGACCAGTCAACAGGGGTTGCGCCCGAAATGTCAAAGGCGGCTGATATTGCCATTGAGTTTATTCGTTTCGCACATCAATATGCCGGCGATATGCCTGTTTGGATAACGGAGACGGGGTATGACCTCAACCAGCAAAGCCCGCAAAAGGCAATTGCCATTGGCAACAAAACTGTTGAAGAAACCCAGGCCGACTGGATATTGCGTACCGGCCTGCTGTACTCGCGACTTGGCATCCAAAAGGTATTCTTTTACGAACTCAATGATGATAATGCAGAAAACGGCGCGAAATTTGCAACCAGCGGCCTTATCAATAAGAATAGGACGAGGCGCCCCGCAGCCAGTTTCCTGTATCAAACCAACAAGCTGTTTGGGGAATACACCTATGTTACCACCATTAATACCAACCCAATAGTGGATAGCTATACTTATCACGGCCAAGCTATGTATATGCTGGTATCGCCTACCCAAACAGCGAAAACAACTACTTATTCATTAAATCTCGGCAATGTTGGTACGGCTTTCATATACCACCCTACCCCCCGAAGCGATAACATGGCGGCAGAAAAAAGAGCAACCCGCAATGGGAAAATTGAAATTACCGTTAGCGAAACTCCTGTCTTTATAACGGCATTTGAAGCCACTAAAAATTCAACAGGAAAATAATAAATTGTTGACTCCTAAAGTATTATTTTTACAACCATCAATCAACACAATACTACTAATTCCGTCTGATGGGGAAACTCAGCTTATCAAGGTTCAACAATAAACATTTTTTAGTGCTCGTGGGAAATGGGCTTATGGCCATTATTGGTCTTGCCACGTCATATATTTTGTTCCATTCTCTAACGCCAGAAAATGCAGGAGTTTATTATGTGCTGCTCAGTTTTGTTTCGTTGTGCGAAGCGGCAAGATATGGACTATTAGCAACCGCTACGGTGAAATTCTATGCGGGGACAGTACCTGACAGGGCTGCTACCGTGCTGGGATCAGTCTGGTTTCTTGCATTGGCGTTAACAATGATTATTCTACTGCTGAACGCGGGAGCTTTGTGTTTCTTACCCTACACCCACAACCAGGAGGTTATTCTGTCAATTAAGTGGATCGGTATTACATACGTGAGTTCACTCCCTGCCGATGTTGTCTTTTGGCGGCTTCAGGCCGACGAAAAATATGGAAAATATGTTTGGTACAGGTTGGTGAATAGCGGCTCTACTATTATTGCTTTTGTTGTCCTTATTGCGCTGCACAAAATGACGTTGGAGAATGCGCTGATTTATAATTTTCTTACTAATTGCCTGTCAAGCTTAATAGGAGTTTTTCTAAATATGTCTGGCTTGAAATATGTTGTAAGGGCTTCAAAAAAGTGCATTTGGGAACTCGTGGACTATGGCAAACATACGCTTATGACAACCAGCTGCTCAGTGCTACTCGGCAGCGCAGATATTTGGATCATCAATGCAGTCCTCGGGCCGGCGGCAGTGAGTATTTACAATCTATCAATGCGTTTTATGGCCTTTATTGACCTTCCCCTGCGCACGTTCATCACGACCGGAATGTCAGAGCTGGCTATACTCCAGAACCACAATGACATGCAGCGATTCACTTATGTATTCAAAAAATACACTGGTATGCTTACCCTTGCGTTTATTCCTGTGGCGGCTGTTGCAATTTTATGTGGCGACATTGTGTTTATGTTGGGCGGTAGCCAGTATCACGGCACAATAGCAGCCAATGCATTCCGGCTGTTTCTGGTCATTGCGATCTTATTTCCGTTCGACCGGTTTAATGGGCTCGCACTTGATCTCATCGGGAAAGCAAAAGTTAATTTTCACAAAGTGCTAATTATGCTGGTGATAAAAGTGGTCGGTGATTTTGCGGGAATAGCTATCTTCCACAATATATACGGCATCGCTTTTTCCTTGTTGCTGGTAACGCTTGCCGGTATATGGTATGGCTACTACCAACTGCGTAAGGACATTACCTACACACTCCCGGGTATCATCACGCTTGGATATGATGAAATGAAGTTGTTTTTACGGAAGAATCTAAAAAGAGCTTGATGAGCGTGTTTCGCACCCGGAAGTGTCCCACACCAGAAAAAGGTGTGGGACACTTTACCGCCCATTGCTAAATCTACCTTAAATCACGTTTATCCGTTTTATTATTATCATTACTTATCCGTACCTTTGCACCTCAAAAAATAAAGGTATAGGGAGAAATAAGCCATATTACATTATTGCGCTTCCACTTCCGCAACCTCTTTCTGTTCTACAATGATTTCAATTAATAATTTATCGCTTCGCTATGGCAAGCGCGTGCTTTTTGAAGATGTGAATATCAAATTCACAGAGGGTAACTGTTATGGTATTATTGGCGCCAACGGCGCAGGTAAGTCCACGTTTCTAAAGATCATTTCCGGCGAGATAGACCCAACTACCGGGCGGGTGGATATTTCTAAGGGCGCGCGTATGAGCGTGCTGAAACAAAACCACTACGAGTTTGACGAGGTGACAGTGCTAGACACTGTGATTAGGGGAAATACGGTGCTATACGATGTAATGAAGGCTAAGGATGCGATCTATGCCAAGGAAGACTTTACAGAAGAAGACGGCATAAAGGCCGGAGAACTGGAAGGTTTGTTTGCAGAAATGGACGGATGGAATGCCGAAAGTGACGCCGCTACCCTGCTTAGCAACCTTGGTATTAAGGAGGAACTGCATTCAAAACTTGTAAAAAGCATAGACGGCAACCAAAAAGTAAGGGTGCTCCTTGCCCAGGCGCTCTTTGGCAACCCGGACATACTGCTGCTCGATGAGCCTACCAATGACCTGGACCTGGAAACAATAGCCTGGTTAGAGAACTTCCTTGCAGACTACGATAAGATAGTATTGGTTGTATCGCATGATCGTCACTTTTTGGATACGGTATGTACGCACGTTGCCGATATTGACTTTGGCAAGATCAACGTATATACGGGTAACTACTCGTTCTGGTATGAGTCCAGCCAGTTGTTGTTGAAGCAGCGCGGCGACCAGAACAAGAAAGCAGAAGACAAAATAGCCGAACTGAAAGAATTTATTGCACGCTTCTCCGCCAACGCATCCAAATCAAAACAGGCTACCAGCCGTAAAAAAGCATTAGATAAAATAAAGCTGGATGAAATGCGCCCATCAAACCGCAAGTACCCGGCTATATTATTCAACAACCAGGTACGCGACGCAGGCGACCAGATAGTGGAAGTGAAAAACCTGGGCAAATCGCTTCATGGAGAGGTTCTGTTCAAAGACATTTCCTTCGACCTGAAGCGTGGACAAAAAGTTGCGGTAATATCTGCTAATTCATTGGCAACCAGGTATTTTTATGCTATACTTGCTGGCGAAGACAAGGAATTTGAAGGGTTTTTCAAATGGGGGGTAACCGTAACGCCTACCTATCTGCCATCTGACAACACCGACTTTTTTAAAGACGATGATAATAACCTCGTTGACTGGCTGCGCCAATACTCGGAAGAGAAAGACGAAACATTTATTCGTGGATTCTTAGGCAGGATGCTGTTTACCGGGGAAGAAACATTAAAGAAATCAACAGTATTGAGCGGGGGCGAAAAAGTGCGCTGTATGCTTAGCCGCATGATGATGATGAAAGGAAATGTGCTGCTGCTCGATGAGCCTACCAACCACTTAGACCTGGAAAGCATTACCGCCCTCAACAATGGCATGAAGGACTTCAGAGGAACAATGTTATTTACCACCCGTGACCATGAATTGGCACAAACCGTTGCAGACAGGGTCCTTGAAATTACCCCCAACGGGCTTATTGACCGCGAAATGTCATTTGATGAATACATGACCAATACACGGGTAAAGGCATTGAGAATGGAAATGTATGGCGGTGTACTTGCATAACGCTTGCTGCGATTCGACCATAAATAAAATAGCCCCGAAAATTCGGGGCTATTTTATTTTATTTAGTATCTAAAACATTACTTCTTAGGAGATCCCGGAGCTGGCGCTGGCGGAGGAACAGCCGCTGGTGGCGCTGCGTTAGGATCAACTGGCTTTGGCTTCACAGTACCCCTGATGTGCAGAACCATTGGGCTTTGCTGTGCATCAGATGTAATGGTAACGTCCTTCATGATCATACCCTGGCGACCCTGGGTAGTATAAGATACATGTATCGTAGCCTTTTCACCTGGCATTACAGGCGTTTGAGGCCATTTAGGAACGGTACAGCCGCATGAGCCATGTGCTTCCTTGATATTTATCGGGCTTTTGCCTACATTCTTAAATTCAAAGTCGGTCTCTGCAAGCGGACCTTCCGGCACTTCACCATAATCATGGGTCTCTTCTTTGAATTTGAATACACCGGCGTTTGGGTTTACGGGCGCTGGGGCAGCAGGCGTTGGCGGAGCCATGTGAGCCTGAGGCGGTGGAACTGGAACAGGTGCTTTGTTATCCTGCGCATTTGCAGCCACTGTGCCTATAGACAGGCATAGGAACGTGAAAAACACTTTTTTCATAATTGTTGTTTTTGTTTTTTGGTTTTAAAAGTAAAGAAAATTTTTGGTTATTGAATAGTTTTCAGGAATTATTAGTTTTAAAGTAACAATTTACCGTTTTATTGAAAGAACGAATTACCATAGTTGTTATCATATTTAAGGCCGCAATCATCAGCATAGTCATCGCATTCCGAGTTAAACACTATGTCGCCTTTTTTCTGCCCGGTGATATAGTTAAAAAATTCTTGTGCTGTTGCTGGTTTGGAGCTTGCATTTAATACAAAGGTCTCACCGGTTGTTATTCTTGTTATCCTTATTTCATCGATCGTAGCATTGCAATTACCTACCATTTTATCTATCGCCTTAAATTTCAGCGCCCCCGATTGGTCTGGCTCCAGCACGCTGCAAGATGATACTGCTTTATGACGGTCTTTTTTACATTTCAGCGATTGCACAATGCATATTTCTATAGGGCTGGGCGTATTGTTGCAAATAAATTCCTTTGCAACATCATTATTCTTAGCCAAAGGCGCTATGACCTTCTTTCCAGTACCTCCCTGTTCAGTAGCACTTGATGTCACTGCCACCTGCGTTGGTTTTCGTCTCGGTTTTGCCACTTGCTTCGGTGCAAGGTCCGAATGCGCGACTGCGTCACTAACTTTACTACCGGCAACGGCAACCTGCATTTTACTTTGTTCAACTACTGCTGCAGGAACTGTATGCTGCTCGATGTGGCTGACAACGGGATGCTGCGTTTCGCCTTGTCCAGTCATTAAATAGGCTATGCAACTGCCACCGGCCAGCAATAACAATGCAGCCGCAACTTTCAGCCATTTATACTTTCCGGGCAGTGGAACAGTTTTTGACGGCTGTAGCGTACGTTGCTGAAATCTTGCCCATGCATCATTTGTGTCAATCGTCGTCTTCGGTGCCAGTTTGTGGCTTTCATCCCAAATCAGTTTGAACTGGTTGTAGTATCGTTCGTTATCTCCGCTTGTTTTTATCCAATTGTTCACCTGCCCGTCCTCTGCTTCAGACGTTTCCCCAAGCAGGTACTTTATCAACAATTCATCAATATTATAATTCTGTTCTCTGTTCACGATACCAATTTTTTCAGGTTAACAATAAGCAGGAATAAAACAGGTAAATAGTCCAGCAATTTTGATCGCAATACCCTCAGCGCCTTACCCATCTGGTTCTCCACCGTTTTCACCGAAATGCCAAGCTCATTAGCGATCGCCCGGTATTTAAGCCCCTCAAAACGGCTTAGCTGGAAGATGGTCCGGCACTGTTCGGGCAACTCGTTTATGGCAACATCTATTTTCTGTTGCAATTCCCTTTGGGTTGCCGGGTCTGTAGTTTCCTGGGCCTGATAAGTATGTGCAGCATGGGCCTGGTAGGCCGCTTTCACTTTTGTATGTTTTAGAAAATTGAGGCATTCATTATGTACCGCCCTGTATAAATAGGCAGTTACAGACTGCTCTACCGAGATATGCTCCTTCCGCTCCCACAACTTATAAAACACGTTCTGCACCATTTCCTCTGCCGTTACATCGTCCTTCAATATACCACAGGCATAGGCATGAAGGTTTTTAAAGTGAGCTTTAAAAACACCTTCAAACATGGCCGGGTTGCCGGTATTTGTAAATTGTATGCCGGCAGTACCATTGTCCATTAGCAAGTTTGGGTATCCCGGTTCAAAGATAATAGCTTCCGCCAACCTGTTAGTATTTCATATAAGACAACGGAAGAAGAGAATACCCCTATTTATTGCAGAAAAAAATATTAAACAGCAATGAAGCGTATCACACAGAGCATACGGATTGAAAATAGTGCTTAAAAATCATTTTTTGTGTTTATTACAAACCCGACGGGTTGACATTATTATAGAATAGTAATCAAATTGAGAAAGAACCCTTGAAAGGGTGGCATTATCGCTCGCGTATAGAAAATATAATATCACCCTTTCAGGGTTTATCGGCGCTTTTTATCCATTTGCTATAATAATATCAACCCTTCGGGTTTACCAAATTTTAGCGCTCATGCCCAAATGTATTACTAACCCTTGGCAGGACTAATAAATATGGTATCCAAAGCCTGCACATCAATATAACCAGGCGCGCAGTCGCCATTCTTAATGAGATATTGGTGATGCAGGGTTGCTTTCCATAGTCCGCTCGCAGAATCGGCCCCGGTTTTGAAGTTATCTATAAGACCTATCGGCAGCGGGTTCTTGGATGTATCCAGGTCACCCCATGTCCATGTCAGGTCTGTGGCAAGATTGCCATAAAAGTTAGTACTATCTGAAAAGCAAATAAGATGTGACGTTTGTTCCTGCTTTACCATAGGGGTCAGATCGTATCCCGGAGCGCCAACAGCTATGCCAATATTATAAAATAAGACCTGCACCTGGTAGTTTGAATTAGCTGACAGGGTCAGATGTGCTTTTGAAAGATCGTATTGATGGGTGTTGGCATTTGGGGTTTTGTCTGTCCACACAGCAGTGTCTTTATCGCCGGGATTATTTACATTAGTGAATACCAGCATCATTGTAGTTGGCTCAAGCCCCGTCATGATCCCACAGCCATGGGGCGTAGGTAAAATATGTATCGGCTTTTTACAAGCAAGCCATGAGGAAACAACGACAATAATAACTAATAGGGCAAATGAATACTTCCTCATAGATGTGTGTTTAATAGATAAAGATATGCATTAAATAAAAATAACTCAAACATTTTGAAGCTGCTAAGTTACTTTAAAGCAAAAACTATACCAAAAATTGACGCAAGTCGGCTATAAAGACTAATTTTGATACCCCAAACGGGATTTTTTTATTTTTTGAGATAATTTTTTAAATAAAAAGTTTTCCCTACCTTTGCAGTCCCTTAAAAATATGGCCAAACAATCTCTCATTAAACAAGACGGAACAATAGTTGAAGCATTGTCTAACGCTATGTTTCGCGTTCGGTTAGAGAATGGTCACGAGATCCTTGCTACTATCTCCGGCAAAATGCGTATGCACTACATACGTATCCTGCCAGGTGATAAAGTGGGTGTGGAAATGAGTCCGTATGATCTTAGCCGCGGCAGGATCATATATAGGTATAAGTAACCCCAGACTCCTCCCGCTAAAAAGGCGGGTCGTTGTGGAGGGGCTTTCTCTTATAGAGAAAAGGGGCGAATTAAACCACAACCCCTAAAGGGGCTCCTCAAAGGAGAGAAAAAAGGGGGATAGTAAAAGAAATAGTATTTAAAAAAGTAAAAAATATACACATGAAAGTAAGAGCATCAATTAAAAAACGCAGCGTTGATTGTAAGATTGTTCGCCGTAAAGGTAGATTGTACATCATCAACAAAAAAAATCCACGTTTTAAACAAAGACAAGGATAAGAAGCGCACCAACCCCAAATCCCTCCCGCTAAAAAGACGGGACGTTGTGCCGGGGCTTTTTGGTTTCGTAAAAAAAAAGTAAAGGAATTAATTCACTAACATAAAATTATCCTCTTTCTTATTATAGAGGTTTCTAAATTTTGAAATTACATGGCTCGTATAGCTGGTATTGATCTTCCGAAAAACAAACGTGGTGAGATAGCGCTCACTTATATTTTCGGCGTTGGTAAAAGTACTGCCCAGTACATTCTTGACAAGGCAGGCGTAAATTATGACAAAAAAGCGATCGATTGGAACGACGAAGAGCAAACTGCTATTCGTAATATCATCAACGCTGAATTTAAAGTGGAAGGCCAACTGCGCTCTGAAGTTCAGATGAACATTAAGCGTCTTATGGATATCGCATGTTATCGTGGTGTGCGTCACCGTAAAGGATTGCCTTTGCGTGGTCAGCGTACCCGTACTAACAGCCGTACCCGTAAAGGTAAGCGCAAGACAGTTGCAGGTAAGAAGAAAGCACCTAAGAAATAAAATATAGCGCCATTGCCGGATCCGTGTAGGTGAAACGGGGAGGAATGGCGCGAATAAGTTAAAAGGTCAAAAGGTGAAAAAGGTAAAAAGTCATTACCTGTTAACCAATTGCCCATTTACCTTTTTAACATTAATTGACTACCTTATTTAAAAAACAAAATGGCAAAAGTTCAACAGGCATCCGCAAAAACCGTTGCGAAAAAGCGGATAGTAAAGATTGATACACATGGAGATGTGCATATCAATGCAACATTCAACAACATCATCATCAGCATTACCAACAAGAGCGGCCAGGTAATTTCATGGTCATCTGCCGGTAAGATGGGATTCCGTGGTTCTAAGAAAAACACACCTTATGCTGCACAAACAGCCGCGCAGGATTGTGCTAAAGTAGCCACAGATGCAGGCATGAAAAGAGCCGATGTATATGTAAAAGGTCCGGGTTCTGGCCGCGAAGGCGCTATCCGTGCTTTGAACAATTCGGGTATCGAGGTAACTTCTATCAAGGACGTTACACCATTACCACACAATGGTTGCCGCCCTCCAAAGAAACGTAGAGTATAATTAGATAATGAGCCAATTCGACAATTAGCCAATGAATGTGCTAATTGCCGAATTGACAAATTGTCAAATTGTCGAATTAAAATAATCAATTTTCATAATCAAGCTGTTCCGGATCGGATTTTACGATTTTTAAAGGAGACGGAGCAGCCAAAACAAAAAAATCGTAATGGCACGTTACACAGGACCCAAAAACAGGATCTGCCGTATTTTCGGCGAACCGATCCTTGGATCAGGCAAGAGCCTGGGAAAGAACAGCAACCCTCCAGGCCAGCACGGCCCTACCCGCAAGCGCAAAACAGCGAGCGAGTATGCAGTGCAGCTGAAAGAAAAACAAAAAGCCAAATACACATATGGCCTGCTGGAAAAACAATTCGCTAATACTTACGTAGAGGCAGCCCGCCTGAAGGGGGCAACCGGTGAAAACCTTATCAAGCTGCTGGAAGCGCGTCTTGACAATACGGTTTACCGTCTTGGTATTGCACCTACACGCCCTGCTGCACGCCAGCTCGTGTCTCACAAACATTTAATGGTCAATGGCGAAGTGGTGAATATACCATCTTACAGCCTGAAACCAGGTGATGTTATTGAACTGAAGCCAAAGAGCAAGGCTAATAACACCGTTACAGGCATGATACGTGGCAAAAACACAAGGATCAACTGGGTAGAGTGGAACGAAAAAGACTTGAAAGGCACTTATCTTTCACATCCTGAGCGCGATTCGGTACCAGAAAATATTAAGGAACAACTGATCGTGGAATTGTACTCTAAATAATTAGTGCAGTTCTGGATCATTTACCTCTTTCAAGTATAAATTAACAATTACAAATCAAAATAAAATATCAATATGGCCATATTGAATTTCCAAAAACCGGATAAAATAGCGCTTCAGAAAACAACTGAATTTGAGGCGCAGTTCGAATTCCGCCCCCTGGAACCAGGCTACGGCGTTACTATCGGTAACGCCTTACGTCGCGTACTGCTTTCCTCCCTGGAAGGCTTTGCGATCACAGCTATCAGGATACCAGGTGCGGACCATGAATTCGCAACGATCAAGGGTGTGCTGGAAGACGTTACGGAGATCATCCTTAACCTGAAACAGGTTCGTCTTAAAGCCATTGGCGATACAAGCGATTTTACCGCTGAGAAAATTGATCTGAATATAAAAGGTAAGGAAGTATTTACAGCAGGAATGATAGGTGAATCTCTGCCTAACTTCCAGGTAATGAACCCAGACCTAATCATATGCAACCTGCATCCGGGTTCAAGTTTCCAGATGGAATTGCATATCGGCAAGGGCCGCGGCTATGTTCCGGCTGAAGAAAATCGCCCGGAAGATGCGTTATTGGGTCTTATCGCCATCGATTCCATTTACACACCTATCAAGAATGTAAAATACACTATTGAAAATACCCGCGTTGAGCAACGTACTGACTTCGAAAAGCTCATCATGGAAGTAAATACGGATGGCACCATTCACCCGGAAGAAGCGGTGAAAGAAGCTTCCCGTATCCTCATCCAGCACCTGATGATCATCACCGATGAGAATATCTCTCTTGATACCAAGCGTGAAGAGAAAGAAACCATCGTTGACGAAGAAACACTACTCGTTCGCAAGGTACTTAACACACCGCTTGAAGATCTGGAACTTTCGGTACGTGCATTCAATTGCCTGAAAGCAGCCAAGATCAATTCACTCAGCGAATTGGTACAATATACCCAGGAAGAACTAATGAAATTCCGCAATTTCGGTCAGAAATCACTGTCAGAAATAGAGCAGGTGCTCCACGAGCGCGGCCTACATTTCGGGATGGACATTAACAAATTCCGCAGGGGAGAAGATAACTAATAACTTGAAAGGTAAAAATTAAAAGGTAGTACCACCCTTTAGTTTTTACCTTTTTTATTTATAATTACCCATTACTAACCCCAATTTCGTGAGGTTGCTTCGTTCCTCTCAATGACGCGAGTCGTGCTTTGGAATTTTTACTTTTAATTTTTTATTTTTAATTTTTAAACAAGTACCTCATAAATCCTGACACGGTATGGGGGAATTAAAACACAAATGTCATGCGTCACGGAGACAAGATCAAGAATTTAAGCCGCACCGCCTCTCACCGCGCTGCGTTGCTCAGTAACCTTACCTGCCAGATCATCGAGCACAAACGTATCACTACTACTTTGGCCAAGGCTAAAGCATTGCGTGTATATGCCGAGCCGTTGATAACCCGCAGCAAGGAAGACAATATGCATAACCGCAGGATCGTGTTCAGCTACCTGCAGGATAAGGAAGCCATCAAGGAACTGTTTGGTGTAATAGGTGATAAAGTTGCAGACCGCCCGGGTGGTTATACACGTATCATCAAGTTGCCACGCCGTATGGGCGATGCCTCTGATATGGCCATGATAGAGCTTGTTGACTTTAACGAGATCTATGGTAAGGATCTGGAGGCTGCATCGGCTAAGAAAACACGTCGTAGCCGCAGAAGTGGTGGTGGCCCTAAGAAAGCAGAAGCAGCTACCGAAACAG
>Ga0206969_1199_pt1 | contig 14441 bp, 13 predicted proteins | sample Alteio_BWOrgHeat_87_FD_153256 | JGI IMG/M metagenome (GOLD analysis project Ga0206969, IMG submission 153256) | Enriched cells from forest soil in Barre Woods Harvard Forest LTER site, Petersham, Massachusetts, United States -... | ecosystem: Environmental > Terrestrial > Soil > Temperate forest >... | reverse complement strand
TCAACTGTTATCGGTAATATCGTTGATATACTTAGTAACATGATAAATGTTCGTCTCTTTTGCGGAAAAAAATTCGAGACAAAGCATTTAAATGAAACCTTGCAAGCATCCGTTCAAGCAGAACAAAAACGTGAATGGTTTTTCATGGAAATCCATACCTTTCAAGAAGGTTCATTTGTAGTCTTTCAGCTAATCTGCTTTTGGCTGCTAATGGTAGGGATCGCCAATAAAACTATCACCCCTGGGGATTTTGCTCTCATACTAATTTTAAATTTATCTCTTATTGGATGTTTACAAAATCTGTCCAAAGATTTAAGAGAATTTGCCGAATTTTTTGGAAACGTGACACAAGGTCTTAACATCATTCTCTCACCTATAGAGGTCCAAGATAAAATAGACGCTAAGAATCTCGTGATTACTAAAAAAGAAATTCTTTTTGAGGATGTTCAATTTAACTATAAGGGATCAGAACCTTTATTTGAAAACAAATCTGTTAAAATTTTATCCGGACAAAAAGTAGGTCTTGTTGGCTATTCAGGAAGTGGCAAATCAACCTTTGTTAATCTTATCTTGCGTTTATTTGATGTGACACAAGGTCGCATCCTAATTGACAACCAAGATATTCGAGATGTTACGCAAGATTCCTTACGCCAATCAATCGCCATGATTCCTCAAGATCCATCATTATTTCATCGCACATTGATGGAAAATATTCGTTATGGACGAATGAATGCCTCTGATGAGGAAGTAATTAATGCTGCAAAACGTGCTCATGCCCATGAGTTTATTTGTGAACTTCCACAAGGTTATCAATCCCTAGTAGGAGAAAGAGGTGTTAAACTCTCTGGAGGAGAACGCCAAAGAGTTGCGATTGCTAGAGCTATTTTAAAAAATGCACCAATTCTAATTTTAGATGAAGCAACAAGCCAGCTTGACTCTGTAACTGAGAGACTTATCCAAGGAAACTTATGGGAACTAATCCAAGGAAAGACTACAATTGTCATTGCCCATCGTTTATCAACACTTTTACATATGGACCGCATTTTAGTTTTTGACAAAGGAAAAATCGTACAAGATGAGGCACATAAAAATCTCTTAAAGAAAAGAGGCCTTTATAAAACATTGTGGGATACACAAGTTGGAGGATTTTTGCCAGAAAATAAAATAAGTGCATAACTTTAGTATTCAAATTTCTTGGAGAAAATTATGGAACTCTTACCTCAAGCGGATAATAACATTAATTGAAGTTTCAATGGTTGTTTTAAAAGTGCTAATTAACATTTTAATACTATGTCCTTGAGTTATCATTCCATAAATCCCATTAAGATTCCAGACAAAGAAGAGGTACATATATGGATGGTAGATCTCAACATTTCTCAGACCATTCAGCAACATTTTGAAAAATCCTTTTTATCTGAGGAGGAATTAACCAAAGCTAAAGGATTTAAGTTCAATCATCATAGACTACAGTTTTCAGCATCTCATGGATATCTAAAACTTATACTCGCTCGGTACCTTGACTGCTGTCCTAGCATCATCGAATATGGTATTAAGAAATATGGAAAACCTTTTTTAAAAAACCCAACTACCCAATATAAAATACGCTTTAATATGTCTCATTCACAGGACATTGCTTTGTATGCAGTAACTCTGGATACCGAGGTAGGAGTTGATATAGAAATAATAAAAGAAAACCTTAATATACTCGACTTAATAGAACATGTTTTTACAACAAGAGAAAAAAGTATTTTCAAAGAGATCGAAGAAGATAAAAAAACTAAGGTATTTTACGACGTGTGGACACGCAAAGAGGCCTATTTAAAAGCTACTGGAGAAGGTCTTAACTTTCCATTAAATAAAATAGAAGTCATAGTCCATCAGAATGAACAAGTTAGGTTATTGAACGTCGAGGAAAATCAATCTGTAAATCCATGGTTTTTATATTCATTAGAAATGCCAGGGTATTCAGCATCCATAGCCATCGAGAGAAAGAAAAAATACTATACTATATATAGAACTCTTATGTTTCCATCTTAAAAGCCAAAACTAGCCCATTGGATAAGACTCAAAGATAAAAAGTTTCTCTTTGCAGCTGATTCAAATAATTTAGATCCGTATTTAATGGCAATATTGGCGTATTATTTGCTGGCATGGAATGTGATGGGGCTCTTTTAAGTTGAATCGTGACCTTATTTACCGGAACCCATCAAGAAAGGACACGATGATGAAAGAATTCCCTCAAATTCTAATTTTGAAAAAGCGTAGTCAATTGTTGAGTAATCAAAATGTAAAGAAACTTACATTTATGCAGCCCTCCTTTTTTACTTTCTTTCTAAAATAATATTATTTAAAATCTTGGGGAAAGTTTAAAAAAAACTGCCATATAAAGAGCCTCAAAATATGATTCTTTTTTATATTCAAATTACTTGCTGTCTTTTAATAATAAATTTTTCAACCTCATCTTACGCAGCATCTGCTACTGAAGACAGTATGGATCCATCAAACTGTTTCAGTTCTTATATTTCACCAATATTAAAGTGCTTCTCTTGCTTTCCTCCTAATTACGCTCTTATTTCCGATAATGAAAAATCAATAGAAAAGGAAGGCAGAAAAAAACCTGCTAAAAAAATGTTAGCTTCTGCCAATTATACACAAAGAATACCCAGAGCTATTATATTCCATACTAGTGAACTTTTAGACCTTCAAGACATTCTTTCCCTCTCAGCGGTAGATAAATTTTTTAAATACACAGTTAATGAAAATTTTTGGAAACAGTATGGTAATAAAAGGAATTATAAGAAGTGGCACACACCTATTTCATGGAAAATGACTGTATTTGCATGTACATGGTATGCTCAAGGTGAAAAAGAATTAGATCAAAAACCTATAAGAAAGGCCGCAAATCTAGGACATCCACAAGCTAGAGAAAAGGTAAGAGCTTTGGAAGATGAAATAAGGAGACGGTATGAAAGTGCAAGAAGTAATGATTACGATCCTGATTACCATAGATTCTCTTTAACTCATAAATTCCCAAGAATAGGTTATGGGTACCTTCCCTTCTTTATTTTAAAAACATGCAGAATTTCTCATCTAATCAGTGACAATTGATAGTCTTCCGTTTGAATTTATTATGCAATAATTTATCTATAATTAATAAGATAGCGCGAGACTTATCTCTCTTATGGCTTTCTAATATCTAATGTCTTAATAAATGTTTTTTAACTAAGGAAGTTTTATGAAAATACTTAATACCTGTTTAACTAACAAAACTTGTACCCCCTGCCAAGGTAGCATACCCCCATTGAGGACGAAGGTGATAGAAAAATTTCTAGAAGAGTTGAAAAATGATTGGGTTCTAAACGAGAGAGGGCATCTTTATAAAGAGTATATATTTAAAGATTTTATAGAAACTATGAATTTTGCCAACAAAGTAGCAAAGATCGCTGAAAAAGAAGGGCATCACCCAGATTTAAAAATTACATGGGGAAAATCTATAATTGAGATATGGACCCATAAGATTAGTGGCTTAACAGAAAGCGATTTTATTTTAGCAGCAAAAATAGAGGCGATTTATGAAAAGAGATGAATCTATTTATATAAGTTTATGTATTTTATTTTCAATTCTTATAGTTATGGGAAATTTAATTTACCAAAAGTTTGTTTCTTTACATCTTTTGCCTTTTCATACTTTTGAATTGTCTGCAGGTGCCATATTATACCCTCTTACTTTTTTGCTAACAGACTTAATTACTGAATTTTACGGCAAAGAGAAAGCGAATTTCTGTGTACGCTTCGGAATTTGTATGAATGTCTTTGCCGCTTGTGTTATGATAGGAATGGATCAGTTAGACGCTACAAGTTGGTCAAAGATTGATAATGAAACCTTTCATAAGGTTTTTGGGTTATACAGTGTTGCATTCCTGGGATCAGTCATAGCCTGTTATACTGCACAAATTGTAGATATTACTCTTTATCTTTGGATTCGCAAAATAACAAAAGGTAAATGGCTCTGGGCTAGAAATAATGGAAGTACGGCAATTTCCTTATTTGTAGATACATTTATTGTCATTACTTTTATGACAACTTTCCACATCCTTCCCGTAGATCGTATGTGGCCTCTTATCGTAAATAGTTATTTATTTAAATTGTTTTTTACAATTTGCAGTACGCCTTTATTTTATGTTTGCGTTGGAATCATTAAAAATCTCCAAAAATCCAAAAAGAGAGAAGCTAACCTACTTGATTCACCACTAATCCCTTCTAAAATATCACATCTATAGAAAGATATGAGATGTAGCTTATCCTTCTAGCTACCTGGATAGTTGGGTGTAAGTTGAAAGAAGATGAGTTTTTTAAATTACTACGCACCTCTTATAATTAATACTCAATTTATCAGTTTGCTTAATTCCTAACCCAAGTAAAGTTATCAAAATTTTAAAATTTTCTAGAGTCTGACATTCTTACTTAGTCAACGCCTGGAAGTAAGAAGAGGAGGTAAGATTAGTCTGATTTTTTAGATAAAAAGAGAGGCTTAAATAAATGCAGGGAATCGTGAAACGTAATGCACCTCAACTTTTTAAGGTTGATAATCAAAAGAATAATCAGAAGCTATATAAGCTTTTGATTTAGGAATGTAATTCAAGGGAAGGAGATATTCTGAGATAAATGAGGAACTGATATTAGGACGAATCCCCCGTTGCACCGCATTAACGAAGAGTGCGTTTTTTAGCTGATTCATATCACCCTCTATACGAACAACTGTTTGCAGTTGGAATACTTTGAGAATTCCTACAAAGACCGTGTAGACAAGCGTCGTTCCCTCAAATAATTTCTTTCCTTGACTCACTCAATTAGACAAACGGGAGACTAAATACTAAAACGCATACAAGAGGGGTGTGATAATGGATACCCCCCAAGAGAGATCACAGAGAAACTCATCCAAAAAGCTTTTAATGTGTTTATAAGGGAGGATCTTTTTCGTCAGATTTGTCAAGAAAATGACTTTATATACCAATACTCACAAGCCAAAGGCTCTCATATTACAAAAATTATTATTCCTATCCTTACTACAGAGACGGTTAACAACAATGTTATTCAGCTATTTCAATAGCCAATAGCTTCGTCGTAGCTTTCTTTCTGATCCTAATTATATATTGCTGAGCTTTTAGCTCAAGATTTATACTAAATTTTCTCAACAATTATCCTATGACGAAGTTTTTTAGATTGGCTTATGAAACCGAAATAAAATTTGCGGAAAATTTTTTATATGCTACCTATTTGCTACCTAGTCTACTTTTTATATTTTTGAAACTTTATAAAAACCCTTTGTTTTACTGGTGGGCGCTGTAGGATTCGAACCTACGACCCGCTGATTAAGAGTCAGCTGCTCTACCAACTGAGCTAAGCGCCCGCATAAATATGCTTCTCTATGGTCAATAGCAAAGTTAACAACACCTGTCGATGAGAAATTATATTTGGTTAACTTGAAAGTGCTAGATTAGCACATTGATATACCCCTTAGTTTTTTAGTGCTTACTTAATCACACAGGCTACAAAGGGATGAAAATGAGCAAAACACTGCCTTGAAGTAACTTAGTTTTGTAAATGCTCAGTTCATCTCTAAAAATTTTCCTCATTTTTAAAAATGAACTTAGCCTTCCAAACCTTCTGAATATCTCATTGCTATATGCCTTAATTTATCTACTTTTTCCTTAAGCTCCACTACTGGAGGACTGCTTTTGCCTATAGTTTCGAAACCTTTAACTTCATTTAATGGAAGGGTCTCTTGCATAAATTCAATGCATTCCTTTATATAGCCTGGCAACTTTGGAATTACTGCTCTATTCGTGGAAGGAATAGATTGACCCTTTTCAACCAATGCCCACAGTTTGGTTGCTATTTTTTTTTGCTTTCTCTTTTTTTGATAGAGACATTCTAAATCCTCTATTTTGTCTGTCTTTTCTTTATCGATCCTGGGGATTACTCGTATAAAACAATACACAAACACAAGTGGCAACAATAATAAGACAGCAATTATTTTTGAAACCGATGAGGTTAGAAAGTTTTTAACTGAATCTACTTCATGAAAAACATAATATGTAATCACACAAGTAATGGTTGAAAAAATTAATCTTTTGAGCCGGAATTCTCTCAATCCGACCAAGATAAGTGTATCCACACAAGCTTGGACAAAAACTATTTTATAATATTTCATCATGAATTTATACCATCAGCAATTACTGTAACGAAATTATCTAGTGTCCAATCCGTACATCCCGATACAGGGCCGCAGAAAAAATCAATCCTTGACCAAACAACACGGTTAACATGGCCGTACCCCCATAAGAAATCAACGGCAACGGCAGGCCCTTTGCAGGCAGCAATCCCATCACCATGGCCACATTGATGAAAACATACAAAAAGAGGGTGGTCGTCACACCGATGACAACCAAGCGACTAAATTGGCTGCGGCTGTTTAAGGCAACACCAAACCCATAGACCAGCAGAATGGTATAGAGGGTCAAAACCAACAGCCCACCGAGGAACCCAAACTCTTCACACAACATGGTAAAAATAAAATCAGTTTGTTTTTCGGGTAAAAAGCTTAGATGACTTTGGCTGCCCTGCAGAAACCCTTTGCCAAAAAGCCCACCCGAACCCAAGGCAATCTTTGATTGCAATATGTGATATCCTGAATTAAGGGGATCACTTTCCGGATTCAAAAAAACGAAGATGCGTTTCTTTTGATACTCGCGCAAAAACGGCCATAAGAAGGGTATAGCACCCAGGATAAAACTTCCTGCTGCAATAAATTTCCACCGTCTAACACCGGCAACCCAAAAGATCGCACAACTTGACAAGACAATAATCAGCGCCGTTCCCAGATCCGGCTGACGCATGACAAGGAGAATCGGCAAAACAATCAAGACAATTGGCGTTAAAAGCGTGCGTAGTTTACAGATTTCTTTAGGATCAAGGACATGAAAATATCGCGCCAACGTTAAAATCAAAGCAATTTTCATAATCTCTGAGGGTTGAAGGTTGATCACATATAAATCAATCCAGCGTTGTGCCCCCATACCAACGAGTCCCATCACTTCCACACCAATGAGAAGTAGCAGGGCTATGGCATAAAAGGGATAGGCAACCGTGAGCCATGTCCGCATATCAACAAGAGATACCCCAACCATGATCACCAACCCCACCATGAATCGTAAGATCTGTTTCGAAGCCCACGGATGTAAATTGCCGTTCGCAGCTGAATAAAGCATCAGAAACCCAATACTCGCAATCACCGTCAGCAAAGCGATAATCCACAGGTTTAATCGGCCGAGTCTTTGCCAATGCGTAAATCTAGGATAACGGGAAATAAATGCCATCAGAGCTTGCTCATGCGGTGTTGAGTGGCCAAAAGAATATCACGACCAAGCGGGGTTGCAACGCGCCTACCACTTTCGCCGTGCTCAACAATGGTAGCAACTGCAAACCGTGGGGATACCACGGGTGCAAACCCAACAAATAGTGCATGATCGCGTACTTCCCAGGGACGGTTGGGATCTTTATGAAGATCCAATTCACGTTCCCGTCTCGTAATGCTTTTTACCTGGGTTGTACCGGTTTTTCCGGCCATTTCAAACCCAGGTTCGGTAATGCGGGCAGAATAGGCAACACCGATCGGATCATTAATGGTCCGGTTCATCCCCTCTAAAACCAATTGCAGGTGATCTTGATTAAGATCCATATCCTCAAATTCAGCAACCGTATCGCTTTTAACCAACCGTGGATAAACGCTTTTACCACCATTACATAAACGGGCGGTCATCATGGCTAATTGTAGGATCGTCGACAACACATACCCCTGACCAATACTGGCATTAAAGGTTTCTCCAAGATTCCAGGATTTACCCATCACCATACTTTTCCAACTGCGATTGGGGACCAGACCACTTTTTTCGCCCGTCAACTCGATGCCGCTCTTTTCCCCTAACCCAAAGCGTCTGGCCATAGCGGCAATGAGATCAATACCCAAGAGCCTTGCGATTTCAAAGAAAAATATATCGCAGGATTGTGGAATGGCTACACTAAGATTGATCGAACCGTGGCCTTCTTTCTTCCAACAATGAAAGCGATGATTACCCAGTTGAGTATGCCCGCCACAGAAAAACTGTGTTGTTGAGTTAATAACTTTGGCCTCAAGCGCCGCTAGTGCCACAATCATCTTAAATGTCGAGCCTGGCGAATATTGTCCTGCGATAACCTTATTATTGAATGCTTTATATGGGTCTTGAATCAGTTGAGTCCAATCATTTTTAGAAATACCTTGAACAAATGAATTCGCATTAAATCCAGGATAAGAAGCACAGGCTAACACTTCTCCCGTATTCACCTCTAAAACAGCAGCAGCAGCAGCTTTATATTGAGACAGAATGGTCATTACCGTTTCTTGTAACTGAAGATCCATCGAAACCTGCACATCAACTCCGGATATGCTTTCATGGGTGGATAGGGTGCGAACAATACGTCTTCTTGCCGTCACCTCAACCTGTTGAACACCTGCACGGCCTTGTAATTGTTGATCAAAAACCTTTTCAATACCATTTTTACCAATACGAAATCCTGGTAATTCCAGCAGAGGATCCTCGTCCAAATCCTCTTCACTGACAGAGGCGACATATCCAACCGTATGGCAAGTTGCAAGGGCATGAGGATAAAACCGTTCTTGCCCCTCTTCCACGATGACACCCGGAAAATCAGGGAGTTTAAGTTGTACTTTTGCAACCTCTTCCCACGTCAAGAAATCTTTAACGGTAACCGGAATAAAGCGCGGTTTCCGCTTAATTTCTTCCAAAACATGGTCGATCTTTTCGCTAGACAGATCCAGTATTTTACGAAGACCTACAAGGGTTTTGGAAAGATCTTCAACTTGTTCCTGGATAATAACAGCACGATAAGAACTTTGGTTGGTCGCCAAAAGCACTCCCACGCGATCAACGATTTGTCCTCTAGACGGTGCAATTAACCGTGAGTAAATGCGGTTCTTGTCAGACAATAAACGGTAATGCTCATTGGACAGAATTTGCAAATAATACATACGTCCAATTAAACTGGTTAACAGAACCCCTTGAGCTCCCCCTAGGATTAATGCGCGCCGTGTAAAAAGACGTTGATGTTCATTTTTTTCATTCATGATTTAAAAAATTTATGTTGTACACGGATAAGACAAAAAACCCAAAGAGGATAAAGCGCAATCGTTAACACCACTTCCGGTAAAATTAGCCCATAAGACAGCCATTTTCCTTTAAGATATGAAAACAGACCCCACGTCAATAAAGAATCTGCAAGGCTCCACAAAACAAATCCACCCCAAATAGCCCTAAAAGGTTGATCTATAAAGTGATGCTTGTTAAGCAAAAGCAGCCCATACAAAATCATCCATTTCAAACTGCTAATGCCAAGCGGATAACCCTGTAAAGCATCTTGCAGACACCCAAGAACAAACATTAATCCTGCCGGCAATAGGTCAGGACGGTAAAGCGTCCAGTGGTAAAAACAGACTGATAATAACTGAGGCCTAATGGGCAGATTTTGCCAATGAGGAAGATAGGTAACAATCAGGACTGTAAATAAAAATGCAAAAGACGCAATCTTGTCTAGGATACGGTTAACAAAAGGCAAAAACGTATCACGCATTTAACCATTGCAATAGGAGGTAGGTGTCTGTGCAAGTGTGGTTTCAGAAGAATCCCGATTGCGGTTGTTAATCACAAGAACGAAATCTAATGCATCTCCATCTACCACGGGTTTTGCAAGAACCGTATCACCATTAACCGACGTTACTGTTGCAACCAGCAAACCAGGAGGAAAAATTCCACCAGAACCAGAGGTTATCAACCGGTCGTTAGAAGAAACTTTAAAAGGTTTTTTTAAGTGGATCAATTTTAACTCGTGCGTGTTATCTCCCGCAAGAATAGCATGCTCCCCACTGGATTCTATTTGAACAGGAATACGCGAGTTAATATCGGTTACCAGTAAAACTCTGGCGGTAGCTGATCCGACATCAATGATTCGTCCAACGACCCCTGCCGCTGTTAAAACGGCCTGATCTTTATTGACACCTTGTTGACGATTGGCGGATATCGTAAAATTTTTATGAAAAGAGTCAGGCCGGTTTATAATCACCCGTGCTGTCACAAAGGACATGCGTGGATCACCGATAACATTTAACAACTTTCGCAGTCGCAGATTTTCATTTTTATAGCGTAGTGCTGCGTGCTGCCATTTCATCATATAGGTGTTTTGCTCTTGCAATTGCTTAATCTCTGCTTGAAGAGAAGCCTGTGTTTGCATCAATTTTCCCCAAGAAGCAATCGCTTGAAATGGTCGGCTAATTCCATCAACGATCGGAACGCTAGCATCCATAAGGGCTGTTTGTATTCTCACGGCAACCACATTCTCATGCATACCAAAAAACATAAAAAATACAGCTATACCGCCAAATAGAATCACCCCAATCGGACGATTCAAGCCAATAAGAGAACGAGAAAATAATCGTGTCGTCAAAACCAGGAGACGAGAGCGGCGCTTTAATCCAAATGCCTGTAACCCTAAGGCAGCTAGTATGGCCAATCGTGTCTCCTATTAAATTCTTAATTAATTATTTATTAATGATTACATGCTTATGAGAATATTTTGAAGTGTTTTTATTTCTTCTAATGCCCGACCTGTTCCTTTAACAACACAGGTTAATGGATCTTCAGCAACAAACACTGGTAATCCCGTGGCTTGACCGATGACCTGATTTAATCCTTTTAATAAAGAACCACCCCCTGTCATCACAATACCCCGATCGACGATATCAGCAGACAATTCAGGAGCCGTATTTTCAAGCGCGGTTTTAACCCCTTCAATGATTGCTGTCACAACTTCACTTAAACTTTCAGCAATTTGCTTTTGGGTGATTTCAATTTCTTTGGGAACACCATTAATAAGGCTTCGTCCCTTGATTGCCATACTAATCTTATTGCTGTCAGGATTAATAATGGCAGAGGCAATTTCCTTCTTTATCAATTCCGCCATACTTTCACCAATAAGCAAGCTATGGTTGCGACGGATATAACTGATGATTGCATCATCCATTTTGTCACCACCAATACGCACTGAACAGGCGTAAACAATGCCGCCTAAGGACAGAACCGCAACCTCAGTAGTGCCACCTCCAATATCAACGATCATGGATCCAGTTGGTTCAGTTACAGGCAATCCTGCACCGATCGCTGCTGCCATAGGTTCTTCAATCAAGAAGACTCGTCTAGCGCCAGCACTTTCTGCAGATTCTTGAATGGCACGACGCTCCACGGCGGTCGAACCAGAGGGAACACAAATAATGATTTGAGGGGCCGCAAAACTACGTCGATTATGAACTTTACGAATGAAATGTTTGATCATTTCTTCCGCGACCTCAAAATCGGCAATAACACCATCCCGTAAAGGACGAATAGCCTGTATATTACCTGGTGTACGCCCAACCATGAGCTTGGCGTCTTCCCCAACCGCTAAAACCTGACGTTTCCCTTTATTACTTGAAATAGCAACGACGGAAGGCTCGTTTAAAACAATACCCCGTCCTTGGACATAGACCAAAGTATTAGCTGTTCCTAAATCAATAGCCATATTAGCAGAAAAAGCACCCAGAAGTTTTGAGAACATGGTCATTCCTAGATTTTAGAATTTATGGTATAGATCGCGTCGCTTATGTTGTTTTACGCGTCTCTTTCAAAACCTGCAAGAGCTTTTAAATTGATTGGTTTAAAAAATTTTTAAATGTCTTGAGCAGTTCTATAAATCCTTCTTCTGTCGGCCATTCTTCTAGGGTTATAGCGGAGACCATCTGATTGCGAAACCATGTCATTTGACGCTTAGCATAGTTCCTACTGGCTTGTTGCACCAAGGCGATGGCTTCTTCCAAAGATAGGGTTCCTTTAAGGTAAGCAGCGAATTCAGGAACACCAAGAGCTTTTCTAATAGGATGATCAACCGGCAAGTTGCGAAGAGATAATGCCTCAACCTCCTTTAAAGCACCCTCTTCGATCATGGTAAGAACGCGCTGATTAATTCGTTGGTAAAGCAAAGCACGGGGAATATTGATTCCAATCACGAACGGATTAAGGTCAAGATGTTTAATCGACTGGTGTTGCCAATCTTTAATGGATTTTCCCGTTACAAGCATAACCTCCAGCGCACGCATAAGGCGTTGCCGATCAGACGGGTGAAGGGCGCCAACCAATTTTGAATCTTGGCTGATCACCTCCTGATAAAAATCCTCCTTTGACATCTGTTGCTGTTTGAGGCGAACCATCTGACGGATATCATCCGGAATGCTGGGGATTTCTGATAATCCATAGAGCAAAGCGTTCAAATAAAGTCCCGTACCCCCAACCACAATCGGAATTTTACCTGCTTGATGAATGGCCTTAATCCTAGCAGATGCTTCACTGCACCACCATGCCACGGAACCTATTTCATCTTGTTTTAGAACACCATAAAGATGATGGGGAACTGCCTTAAGATCGGTTTCTTTTGGCTGTGCAGTTAAAATGACAAGATGTCCATACACTTGCATGCTGTCACCATTAACAATTTCACCATTTAAATGACGTGCTAACTCAACCGCAAGCTGCGACTTACCACTGGCTGTAGGACCGGCAATGATGATCAGTGGAATCTTAGACATTTTGATTCATGAAAATAGAAGACCCTCGGATAAACATCCGCCCCCAAATTAAAGATTTATTAATGCTTTTTCTGTCATTCTCTAAGGAGTTGTTGGCTTTTGATGTTTTAAAGACTCAAAAGCTTTTATCAGTAAGCATAAGTCAAGGAGAGCATAAAATGCAAAAATTAGTAACCTTTTTAATCCTAGGGTTTGCAGTAACTTTAGGAACAATTAATCCAGCCCATGCTGGTTTTTTAGATGATATGAAGAAGAAAGCAGGAGACCTGACCAGTCCCTGTAACGCAAAATGTAGCCGGGTAACTTGCTTAAAAATGAGCCAGTGGAAATGGTGTTTGGCTAACTGCAAAAAAGACCAGATTCCAAACTGTACAGCAGCAGCGTGTAAAGGTGCCTGTAACCGAAACAATTGTAAAGATGCAGGAAATTCTAAAATATGTCATCAAAATTGCCCTGCATCCGCGCTTAAAAATTGTACAGCCGCAAATACAGATGAAGCAAAAAAAGCAACAGCCATATATTTTACTAAGGATGGAACCATGGTACCTGCAAATCAGGCAGGACCTAATTATGTAGATTCTAAGAATAACCCAGTAAAGATAACTGAAATATATGACGTGGATAAGAACCTAATAAAATTTGATACCCTTATGCAACCAGTAGATAAGGCTGGAAAAAAGGTATTCTTCGATGAAGACGGGCACCAAGTATATGACGATCGTACTCGGGTATTTCCTCCTGCTGCTGCAGCTACCACTCCTGCAACGAAGGCTGCTGCTCCTGCGAAAAAGTGATTATCACGCTTTGACTTTTGCGATATGAGTTACTCCAGGAAGGCAGCTTCACAAAGAATTAAATGTGAAGCGCCATCCTGGAGTTTTTTATAGAGCGTTATCAGCTTTCTTTAAAATAACGTACTGCCTCGACAAGGGATGGAATAATATCGATAGCATTGGTTGGATGGGATACGGTGTTACAGGTTACTACTCGGGATATCCCGGTCTTTAACAAATCTTGATAGGCATTGTTTGCAAAAATGCCATGAATTCCAATACAAATGGGCAACAACATTTTAAGACTCTGTAAATGCTTGATATTCTCAATCATCGTCTGAGCGGTCGAGATAATATCATCAACCAAGACAGGTGTAAAATTTTGGAATTTTTCAATGGATGGAAAAACAATACTAACGGCTTGGTCCCCATGCCTTTCTTTCTGTGAAATGACATAAGGTGCCTGTGCATGCTTGGCAATGCTGGCAACCCACTGCTCACTTTCTGCATCGGGTCCAATCAATAACGGATTGGGTATATGATGTGAGATCCATTCAGCAATGCTTGGTCCTGCACGGACGACCTGAGTTGGAATGGTATAAATTTCACTTAAAGATTGATACCGATGCAGGTGTGGATCAACGGTAATCAACCAATCAACGGTGTGGGAAAGCAGATTCGCAAAATAAGCGGATGTGATCCCTTCCCCAGCGTTAAAGCGTTTGTCCTGACGCATATAGGCAAGATACGGCGCAACCAAACCAACACGTTTTGCCCCCAAATCTTTGGCCGTTGCGGCTAAAAAAATGAGGGGCAGGATCTTGGGATTTGGATAATCTAGGCTATCAACGATGATAATGTCTCGGTCGCGCACATCCGTATCAATTTGAATATAGGATTCTCCATCCGGAAAAGAACGGATGTGACTTTGTCCCATA
>Ga0206969_1198_pt1 | contig 14500 bp, 18 predicted proteins | sample Alteio_BWOrgHeat_87_FD_153256 | JGI IMG/M metagenome (GOLD analysis project Ga0206969, IMG submission 153256) | Enriched cells from forest soil in Barre Woods Harvard Forest LTER site, Petersham, Massachusetts, United States -... | ecosystem: Environmental > Terrestrial > Soil > Temperate forest >... | reverse complement strand
GGCAGTTCACCGGCTGATCTGTCTGCAAAATATTCGTCGGTTGAAAATTTTGTTTTATTCCATTGATGGGTAAGAGTGTCTATATCTTCACCTACCGTTATATACCCATTTATAACAGCGCCAGGCTCGATATTTACGGAAGCTGATTGAATATTACCCATAATAATCGCGGTCCCTTTTATCTCGAGCAGGTCCAATGAGGTAATATCCCCCTTTATTACGCCGCTAACAACACATGTTTTTGAAGTAATATTGCCCACAAGTACACCATGTTGTTCTACTATAACTCTTTCGGCGCAAAATAAATTACCTGTTAGTTTTTCATCAAGTAATATCAACTCGTTCGAAAAGAAATCATTCCCCTCTCTGGCAAGTTCACTGATATTACTCATAATCTCTACTACAGGTGGTGTTTCTTTCTTAAATATATTTAGCATGGTTTATTATTCGCCCGCAAAACGCGTTACTACAGTTGTTGAATTACCAATATCGATTCCGATAGACGATTTTTCAACGCCGCCCGAAACCCGGAGCGAATTAAGCGCATAACCCTTACTTGCCAGCGCAGCCGGATCGCTAACAATTTCTAATTGAGCTATTTCACCAAATTCAGCTTTAAAACAATCAATCAGGTCCTGGTAGTACATACCGCCGCCGCACAGGTAAATCTTATTGGTCTTCATTAAATTTCTATCATTGATCACATTCCTTAAGTTAGGAGAGATCACTTCATTATAGTAAGACTTTAACGCGTTTTTCCTGATCTCTCTTACATCAACGTTTTTCTTATCAACGTACAAATGTCCTTTTTGGAAGGCATCGTCAAGGGTATGTGCTGTTCTAAGTTCCAGGTAATGTGTTTTTGAAAGTTCGTTGATCATGTAATTAATAGCATAACGCAAACCATGCGTACTTATCATACTTTGTTCAACTACACCCGAATCCATGCTCAATACCGATTCAAATGTTCCGAACCCGCAGCTTAAAATAAAAAAGTTTCCCTGTGCCTTTTCTTCGCCCTTTCTTAAAGCTATTGAACAGGCAACAATTTCGGGTATAACATCCACATTTTTAACATCAAACATAGCTGTTCTTTTACCGTTACCGCCAAAAGTTGCTGAATCATATTCTATTACGTGGGTTTTTTTTATTTGCTCAATAGCGATGTCCTTATAAATACGGTAAGTAGCATAAGGAAACCCCATGGTAATGGTTACCGGCTGATCAACATCCTCTGTTACCAGCAGCATGGCCGCCTTAACCAGCAATTGATAATCAAGGTCATTGGGCGAAGAGTTGAGCAGCTTGTGGGGAGACTGACCCTCATTAAGCGCTAAATTTCCGCAAATATACCATTGATTGTTATGGAAAACCTTCAATCCGTTCAACAGGTCTGAAGATGTATTGTTCAATGCAGAATTATTGTTTTCAATTAAACTGGAAAAGGATTGAGTTACAAACATTTTAAGGTAGGTTAAAGGTTATTTATAAAACTAAATAAATCAATAAAATTTACGTTTACTATTATTAATGTAAGCACATTATTTTTAAATACAGTAGAAGATCAGTATACTTTTTAAAATGAAGACAGGGTGTTGTTTGACCTTCAATTTACCAAATTTATAAAATTAACCTATAATAAAAAAAAAATTACTTTTTTCTTTTAAAAAGGGCATAAAAAAACCTCCCTGAAAACAGGAAGGTTTTTTTATTATTAATCTTGTTAAGATAATTAAACTCTTTTTGACTTGATACGGGCCGCCTTACCGGTAAGTTCGCGCAGATAATATAGTTTAGCGCGGCGTACTTTACCATGGCTGTTTACTTCTACTTTATCAATATTTGGCGAGTTGGCAGGGAAAATACGCTCAACACCAATGCCATTTGAAACTTTACGAACAGTAAAGGTTTCTGAAACACCTGCACTGTTGCGCTGGATAACTACACCCTGGTAAACCTGGATACGTTCTTTATTTCCTTCCCTAATTTTATAATGTACGCTTACAGTATCGCCTGCCTTAAAGGCCGGAAACTTGTTAATTGTTACTGTTTGCTCTTCTACAAATTTTACTAAATCCATGATTTTAAGCTCTAAAAGCGATTTTTAACCCGTAAAAATCGGATTGCAATTATAGGGATTATTTTCGATAATAAAAAGTCTGTTTTAAAAATTTAGCTTTTTCTTATCTGCCCGCAAAATACCTGTAATTTATTACTCGCCAGTTGGTGGATTTTGCGGCTTAGCCTCAGTAAAATAGGCTATAATGGTGTACACCAATCCTATTATCAACAAGCTAAATACAAAATTGATCAGTGTATCACTATTCGAATGCGAACGGCTGTCGATATCTATAAACGTATATACCGAATAGGCGAGGGTCAATAGGAGTATTATCCATCCTATTACAGATACCGGCCAATAAATTATCCCTTTTCGTGTAAACCAGTTCAGTTTCATTGTTTTAATTTTTTAAAGTTAAGTTTTCAGTAATAGCATACAGTATAAAAATACACACTATACCAAAGCTGATGAGTATTAACACGACATTCCAGAACCTAAGCTTAATGGTGACCAATAATTCGCCCGGAATGCCTTGTTCTGCTTTTTTATAATGTACATGTAAAATAGCCAGTTTGTTAATAACTATGCTTACTATAGGCAAGCCCACCAGCAATATAGGAGAAGCATACTTAAGAAATGGGTTTTTATTCATTCCCGCCATCAGATCAGACATTGCTCGGAACAGGCCGATATGCAGATGGAAAAAATAGTACATAAATACGCAGAACAAAAAATAGCAGGGCACTACAATAAGCCATACGCCCAATGCCGCCGAACGCTCGGCGTTCATAATAGTCATTTTCACTTTTTGCTGATGCGGGGAGGTATCAACAGCGGGTACTTTAAGGTCTTCCATTTGCTTTAGAAATTCGTCTTTATCTTTCATGTTAATTATTCTTATAATGCAAAATTCTGTTTTGGTTGCAGTGTTAAAGCATATTGCGCAACTTTTCTAATCCGCGTGATACCAGCGACTTCACTGTGCCTTCATTTTTATCCAGTATCAGCCCTATCTCGCTAATTGATTTTTGTTCAAAATAACGCAGGGCTATAACTTCCTGGTATTTAATATCCAGGCTAAGCATATTTTTTCTGATCAAATTGTAGTCGTTATGTACCTTTAGTTCCTGTTCCATTACATCACGTTCATCATCAGCCGGGTAATGCAGCAGTTTTTCCATTTGTGGGTTTTCCAGCAGTTGCTGTAATGACCGCGGTTTGTATTTATCGCGGCGGTAATATTGATTTAACTCGTTACCGGCAATACGGTACAACCATGCTGAAATACTGATGCCCCGCCATTGAAAACTGTTTATTTTAAGAAAAGCTTTTAAAAATGTTTCGGCAGCGATATCTTTTGAAAGGTCATAGTCGGCAGTGCGCCTGAAAACGTAGGCAAATATGGCCGGGTACCACATATCAAACACCTGCCCGAAGGCTGCCGGGTTTTCATGGCATTGTTCAATGAGGTCTTTTTCCTGTTCGGCGTTCATGGTTGCACGGGTATAATGCAATTATTACATTACGTTGCAACCTAAATGTACAATTTTTAGTCAAGCAAATCGGGCCTGCGGGTTTTAGTGCGCTCCACCGCCTGCTCAAAGCGCCATTTTTCAATTTCGGGGGTGTTGCCGCTTAATAGAATATCGGGCACTTTATGGCCATGCCAGTCGGCGGGCCGGGTATAAACCGGGGCATCCAGCAGGCCATCCTGGAAAGAATCAGACAATGCCGATGTTTCATCCGACAGTACACCGGGTATCAGCCTTACTACGGCATCAACTAGTACGGCCGCGGGTAGTTCTCCGCCCGATAGCACATAATCGCCAACAGATATTTCGCGGGTTACAAATATATCGCGTATCCGCTGGTCAATGCCTTTATAATGCCCGCAAAGAATCATGATGTTTTGTTTGCCGGATAATTGGTTGGCCATTGCCTGGTTTAACGTAACACCATCAGGCGACATGAAGATCACCTCGTCATAATCGCGCTCGCTTTTTAACTTTTCAATACAGGCCGCGAATGGCTCAATGCCCATTACCATGCCGCTGCCGCCACCATAGGGGTAATCATCAACACTTTTTTGTTTGTTGGTAGCATACTCGCGCAGGTTATGCACATGAATTTCGGCTATGCCCTTTTTTTGCGCGCGCTGCAAAATAGAATGCGCGAAAGGGCTTTCCAATAATCCGGGCAGTACAGTGATGATATCAAAACGCATGGCCAGCACCTCCGTTTATAAAAAAGGGTTTATAATTTTTAAACGCTCATTTATTAACTGTCCGTGCTGCAAATCTTCAGAATACAGTATAGTGCAATCGCACTCCAGAGCAGCGCTAATAATTAGTGAATCATAAAAAGAATAATTATACCTTGACGCAATTTGATTTGCAAGCAAAATAGTTTCTTTGGTATTAATAACTAAACGGCTGTTTTTGCAACATTCTTCAATAGCAGCAGAAGCGTTTTCATAACTGAATTTAAACTTTTTAGTTATGATGTTTGTCAGTTCCTGTAATACTTGTGTGCTGATAAAAGAGTGGGTATCTAATATTAGCTTTTGTGCATTAGCTTGTTTATACGGCTCCGTTGAAGAATACGAATAAACCAAAATATTCGTGTCCAGAAAAACATTATCGCTCATTAGCTTCGTCACGGTTGAACTTAAAACCGGTTGTATCTAAAGACAAAGCTTTAAAAGTAGCTGGTTGTTTTTTCACAGATTCGCGGCTTTGGCCCTCCTCTTCTGAAAATGCAATTATTTCCAAAACCTTCCCAATATAACTTGAAGGTACAGAAATAGATATTGTATCAGAATCAACCTTTAATATTTTGCGTATCATATTCAAATTTACATAAATATTTTCCAAATCTTAATCGTCTTCCTCCAACATAAATATTTCTTCCACATTTTTCCCAAACACACGGGCAATTTTTAGCGCCAGTACAGTTGAGGGTACATACCGGTTACTCTCGATAGTATTGATGGTTTGCCGCGACACCCCTATCAGCTCGGCCAGTTCGGCCTGGGTGATGTTTTTTATAGCACGCTCAACACGGATAGAATTTTTCATGCTTTCTCTGTTTTATTAAAGAATGGTTTTATCCTTAACATGTATTCCATTTTTAGAATGCCGAAAATCAATATTACATTAATTAACACATCTGCTTTCCAGGCCCGCCCGGGGAGGTCAAAATAACCAAAATTCTTATCCCCTGACACAATTACCGTTTCAACTTCAGGCACATTTAATTTTTGGTAAAGTATTAAAAAGAACAATAATAAAATAGCTAATTGCAATGATTGCGCACGATAAGAAGTGATCAGTTCGTCTTCAATTTTTTCTTTTGAAAAAGCTATAAATAACAACCCTATTGGCAATATAAGGCTAATGGAATTTATTATAACTGTGCTTTGTACTTCAACTTTTTCCCTGTCCTCAATTTTTAGAAATGATTTCTTTTGCCGATCTGACATCTCAGCCTGGTACTCATCAGGCACATTTGGAACGATAAATGTAGTTGTTACTGACTGGTGCCAATTAAATCTTTTGGTTTTAATTAAAATACACAGAATTAAAGTAATTACAAGGAATATATAACCTATTATTTTAAAATAATGGGGTAGTAATAATTTATTCCCCGTTAATGACTGACCTTTAGGATCGGCTGAAAAACCAATTGAAAATAGTGAGAATAGAAATGTGTATAAAGAGAATTGTTTAAAGTAAAATACGGTTTTAGGGGAAACGAAATAATATAATAAACCGGAAGTAATAAGGAAATAGGCGCTTACAGCTACAATTAAGCTGATATAACCTAATTTTTTGAAATAGGCGGGGAGTAAATTTGTTTTCATGATATAAAGTTTGTTTTACCAAATGTAAAACAAACTTTACAAATATACAAATACATTTGACAAAAACGACGAACGTCATTTCGAACGAGGTACGAGAGAGAAATCTTATATACCTTGTTTAACTACTTAGCATGGCGTATAAGATTTCTCGCTACCGCTCGAAATGACAGGAAGATATGTTTAATCCAGATAAATATCCAGCAACCCGTCCGGCAAATCAACTGTTACAATTTCCTTCACCACATCAATACTTACTATAATTTCTTCATTGAGCGGGAAAAGCACTTCGCAGTTTTTGTAGGTTACCGCGGCTATTAGTTGCTGCGGGTATTCATGTATGGCGGTAATTTCGCCCAGTTCGCCTTCATTTTCATCAACGGCGGTAAACCCTTTCAGGTCCTTTAGGGTGAAATCGCTTTTTTTCTTTTTGGGTTTGAGTTTATTGGGCAGGTAAATATCTTTTTTTACCAGTACCGAAGCTTTTTCAATGGTATCCACATCTTCCAGGTACAGGTAGGCCATATTTTTTTGCTGATACTTTACCGATTCAACAAAATACGGCGCCAGTTTGCCGCCTATTTCAATAAATATTGTGTTAAAATCAATATCAGACAGGTTATCAAAGTCGACGTACAACTGCATCTCGCCTTTAAGCCCCTTAGTTTTTAGTATACTACCAACCCGGAAACAATCTTCAATTTTCATTTTACCAGCTTAAAACAAAAATGGCGAAGAACCTATAGGGTTGCTTCGCCATTGTATAGCATTTATTAAAAAATTATTCAGCACTGTCGGCTTTTGCAACCGGGGTTTCTTCTGATTCAGCAGCGGGGGCCTCCTCAACAGCTGTTTCAGCAACAGGAGTTTCTTCAACAACAGGCGCTTCTTCTACTTCGGCTTCAGCAACTGGCGCTTCTTCTACAATAGTTTCAGCAACTGGCGCTTCCTCTACAATAGTTTCAGCAACTGGTGCTTCTTCAACTTCTGCTTCTGCAACCGGCGTTTCTTCTGCTTCTGCAACCGGTGCTTCTTCAGCCTCGTCAACTGCAACTTCTTCTTCAACTTCTTCTACCGGAGGGGTGTTTTTAGCCAAAATAGCCGCGGCTTTTTCTTCCTTCTTCTTAGCTTCAGCAACTAAAGCGGCCTTGCGGGCTGTATCTTTAGCCGAAACCAGGTCTGTTTTTTTACCGGTTATTTTACCTTCTTTCTGTTCAAGCCATTGTGCAAATTTTGCTTCTGCCTGTTCATCGGTTAACGCTCCTTTGCTAACACCGCCCTGTAAATGTTTTTTATACATTATCCCTTTGTATGACAGAATAGCACGACAAGTATCGGTTGGCTGCGCGCCATCGTTTACCCAGTCAAGGGCCTTGTCGAAATTAATGTCAATAGTTGCGGGGTTTGTGTTTGGGTTATATGAACCCAAACGCTCAATAAAGCGTCCGTCACGCGGAGCACGAGCGTCTGCTACAACAATGTAATAAAAGGGCTTTCCCTTTTTACCATGTCTTTGCAATCTGATCTTAGTAGCCATTTCTTATCTTTTTATGTGTTCAACATTACCCCGGAGTTTCTTTCAGCGGGGACGCAAAGGTAAGAAAATGTTTTTATTTTGAAAAGGATATTTAAATTTAAGTTGATTGGTTGGGATAAGTTGATTTGGTGAGTGGTTAATCCACAATAAAATAACAACTACTCACTCAATCAACCCAATCAACTACTCACTTTATAAAGACAATATCTCCACTATCCGTAAAAAGTCAGCATTAATATCGTCGTGGTGCTTAACCGATAGTTCGAAAGGGGTAAAGGTTATAACATTATGTATAAGGCCCACCATTTCGCCATGATGCCCGTCTCTTAATATTTCAACTGCCGCAACACCCAAGCGGCTTGCCAGCACCCTATCCATACACGTTGGCTTGCCCCCCCGCTGTATGTGGCCCAATATAGATACGCGCGTATCATAGTTGGGATATTTTTCCTGTATAATACGGCCTATCTCAAAAGCGCCGCCCGGCTCATCGCCCTCGGCGACCACCACAATTTTTGATGCTTTATCCTTACGCCCTTTTTCAAGCCTTTCAAACAAAGCGTTCATATCCGAGCGCGTTTGGGGTACCATAATTGCTTCGGCCCCTATACCAATACCTGCGCGCAAGGCGATCATACCCGAGTCGCGGCCCATAACTTCAACAATAAACAGCCTGTCATGCGATTCGGCGGTATCCCTTATCTTATCAACCGCCTCTACCACGGTATTAATAGCTGTATCGTACCCGATAGTGAAATCGGTGCCCCGCAGGTCATTGTCAATGGTACAGGGTAATCCTACAATAGCAATATCTTCATGCTCGCGCCCAAATTCACTGGCGCCAATAAAAGTTCCGTTCCCGCCAAGGGCAACAAGGGCATCTATATTATTTTTTTTTAGCTGATCGTAGGCTCGCTTGCGCCCTTCTGCTGTTCTAAATTGCTCGCTTCTTCCGGTTTTTAATATGGTGCCGCCACGCTGTATAATGTTCCCTACCGATTTTCTTTCCATCGGACTGATCTCGCCGTTTATCATCCCCTCGTAACCACGGCGGATACCGGCAACTTCAATATTATAATATATAGCAGTACGCACAACCGCGCGTATAGCGGCATTCATCCCGGGCGCGTCACTGCCTGATGTAAAAACTCCTATTTTTTTTATGTGGGCCATTGTTATTCCCGGGGGGTGTTTATTCGTTATGCAATTGGCAGATCTTGCTTTTTTTATAAAGCTCCAATTGCCGCTTTAAAGCTGCGAAAATAGTTATTTTTTGCCGCCCAGCGTATTTTTGTAAGCCGAAATTCCGCTATCCAGGTATTTTATATACTCAGCAATATTAAAATCAGCGCCCTGGGGGGGCACAAGCGTTTGGCCGTCGTTATTAATAATTACATAAAAGGGCTGCGCGTTCGAGTTATATCTGGCAATTTCAAGGTCGAGCCATTTGCCGCCCAGGGTTGTAATTTTCTTCCCGGTAACGGTTGATGTAAACTGTTCGGCGGCAGGGAGTTCGGTTTTATCATCAATAACCAACTGCAATATCACAAACTCATTTTGAAGCCTTTTTAATACTTCGGGATTTGGTAGTACGTTCGATTCCATTTCGCGGCAATTAACGCAGTTCCAGCCGGTAAAGTCGATCAATATAGGCCTGTGTAATTGTTTTGATACTTCGATAGCCTGATCATAATCATACCAATCGTCAATACCTTTTACTTTTGGCAACCGTTTAAAAAGGTCTTCGTATTTTTTTGTTTTGATGGATGTAATATTTGTGGGTGCCGCAGCCGTGCCAATACCGGCCGAGAGGTCAAAATCCTGCGTACTAAGGGGTGGCAAAAACGCGCTGATGGATTTTAAGGGCGCCCCCCATAAACCCGGTACCATATAAATTACAAAGGCAAATACAATAATGGCTATAAATGCGCGCGGCACCGAAACGTATGGCAGGTCGCTGTCATGCGAAAATTTTATCTTCCCTATTAAATATAAGCCCATCAGCAAGCCTATTGCTATCCATAACGACAAAAATATTTCCCGGTCGAATAGGTTCCAATGATAAGCCAGGTCAACGTTCGATAAAAACTTAAGCGCGAACGCTATTTCAATAAAGCCTAAAACAACTTTAACGCTGTTAAGCCACCCGCCCGATTTTGGCAATGTTTTTAATGCCGAGGGGAACAAAGCAAAAACCGTAAACGGCAGTGCCAGCGCCAACGAAAACCCGAACATGCCGACAGCGGGGCCCAAACGTTCGCCTTTGGTGGCAGCTTCAACCAGCACCGAACCAATTATCGGGCCCGTACATGAAAAAGACACTACCGCTAAAGTGGCAGCCATAAAGAATATACCAATGAGGCCGCCCTTGTCAGAATTTTCGTCCAACTTATTGGCTAACGAGCCAGGCAATGTTATTTCGAAAGCCCCAAGGAACGATATGCCAAAAACAATAAGCAGGATAAAGAAAAGAAAATTAAATATGCCGTTGGTAGCCAGCTCGTTTAATGCCGAAGGGCCAAAAAGCAGAGTAATTATAAATCCTAACGCAACGTAAATTACAATTATTGACAGCCCGTAAAGCAGCGACTGCAAAATGGCCCTGCTTCGGCTGCCCCCCTTTTTTGTAAAAAAACTTACCGTTAAAGGCAGCATAGGGTAAATACAAGGCATTAAAAAAGCGGCAAACCCACCCAAAAAACCGGCGATAAAAATTTCCCAGAGTGTTTTTGGTTTTTCCGTGGAGGATTGAGTGGCAACATTTTTTGTTGTCGCTATTTGCTGCTGTGCTTTTTTGCCTGCCGCCATACTGTCGGCGGCAGTTGGTATGCTGGTAAAAGTCACGCCCGCGGTATCGCTTTTAGATTGTGCCTTAACCGGATTAATTACCGCTAAACTCATCGCCATTACAGCAATAAGCAGGCAACCTATTATTTTAACCGGGAAACGTTTATTGATCAGCATCCTTTTCAGTTTATTTACCTACGGGGACAGAAAAATTCACATCATCAGGCGGAAGGCATTTTTTATCATTGCAGGTCATATATTCCAATGAGCCTTTTATGGCTGATACATTTGCTGATCTTAACTTTATCTTTTGTTCAAAAATAACCTCATTTTCAAAATAGCTTACATCCATACCAAATGCTTTTTCAAACTTAGTTAAAGGCTTAGGCTCAACTATTTTACCAACCAAACTGTACGCTGTTGATGGCGCGAAGGTAAATGAAGTTTTTATAGGCCCGCCTTCTTTAACGTGCAGCGAATAAATGTGCCATCCCTGCTCCATAGTAGCCTTTAAATAAACAGTAACTTCGTTGCTGCCTGTTTTTTTTGCCGCGTAGGCCCATTTAACCGGGTGCTCAATTTGGGCGTAAGCGCCAATGTTGATAATTAATGCTGCTGCTATCGCCAGTATTTTTTTCATAGGTTATTTATTTAAAAATTCAATTTCTTTGAGGTTATAGGTTACTTCTTCATTGTCCCGGTGCATTACCAGCAAACCATTACTCTTTACATTTTTAATTATGCCTGTAAAGATAATACCATCTGCCTTAAAATCCCCGCGTTCGTTAAGCCAATATAAACGCTTTAAATAGCTGTTTCTTATAAAATCAACTTTTCCGGCTTTCAAATTAAGGTACCAGGCTTCAATATGGCTGCAAATGTCAGCTAATAAAGCAAGCAAATCGTAATTTTTTTGTAATATCTGCCATACCGATGTGGCATTACCCGCGCCATCGGGAAAGTTTTCCTGGTTTACATTCAACCCTATGCCAATAACCGAGTTTTTTATTTGCGCCCCCTGCAGCAGGTTTTCAATTAATATGCCACCCAGTTTTTTATCGGCATAATAAATATCATTGGGCCATTTTATTTTAAGCTGGTCGCCCAGCAGGGGCTGCAAGGCGTCGAAAACGCCTAAACTTACTACGCGGTTAAGGTCAAACTGCTCTGTTATAGCTAAAAAAGAGGGGTTAAGCAGTAAGCTAAAAGTGAGGTTTTTACCCGATTCGCTATACCATTGATTGTTTTGCTGGCCACGGCCGGCAAATTGCTCTTCTGCCATAATGACCGTTCCCTCAGGCAATGGCTTGGAATTTGACAATAGGTTTTTAAGGAAATTGTTGGTCGAGTCAACTTCTTTTAATGTCAGTAAATTTTGTCCAACAAATAATCCTGAAAATATGTTATTTTGCAATGTTATAATAATGCTAAACTCAAAAACGTTCAAAACTAATTCTTTTTGATGGTAAAAAATAAAGCGCTAAATGAATCCGCTTACATTTCTGAATTAGCCATTCATGGCATACAGGAAAAAAAAGGCAACGATATTGTCAGGTTAGACCTTCGTAATATACATAGTTCAGTGACCGATTACTTTGTAATATGTCATGCCGACTCAGCCACACAAGTTAAAGCCATTGCAAACAGTATTGAAGATGAAGTTTATAAAGCGCTGAAACAAGACCCCTGGCGCAAGGAAGGCCTTGAATATGGCGAGTGGATATTGCTGGATTATGTAAATGTTGTTATACACGTGTTCCGGACGGATAAACGTGAATTTTATGGTGTTGAGGATCTGTGGGGCGATGCCGAAATTAAAAGTTATAAAAGCGCTTAACGCCTATTGTAGCTTATAAATGTTTGATTATAAGTTGAGATTAAAAGAAATGAAAGATAATAAATTGGAAAAACCAAAACCGATACGAAAAATACCAACGAAAAGAATAACCCCCAAGCCGCCTAAATTTAATTTTATGTGGCTTTACGCGGTTGCTATAGCTACTTTTATTGGCGTAGCTTATTTATCGGGCAGCAATGGCGGCGCACCTATTGATTTTAAACGTTTTGAAACCGAAATGCTTAAACCCGGCGACGTAGATTATGTTAACGCTTATAAAAGCGGAGACCTGGTTGTTGCCGAAGTGCATATTAAAAAAGATAGCTTAAAAAAACCGCAATATGCCGATGTTAATAAAGCGCAGCGTTCATTCGGCACTTCTGCAGATGACCCGCAGTATACCTTTACCGATGCATCATACGAAAGCTTGAAGCAATCTATAAACAACGCGCAAAAAGACGTGCCGGATGCACAAAAGGCGGGCATTAAATACATACAACGGGATAGTATTTTTTCGAGCCCCCTGGTGCAAACTGTTATCATGATCGTGTTATTTGCCGGCGTATTGATGTTTATTATGCGCCGTATGAGTGGAGGTGGCGGTGGCGGACCGGGCGGACAGATATTTAATATTGGCAAATCAAAAGCTACCCTGTTTGATAAAGAAGCACAGGTATCGGTTACTTTTAATGATGTTGCCGGGTTAGAAGAAGCCAAACAGGAGGTAATGGAAATTGTTGATTTCCTGAAAAATCCAAAAAAATATACTAACCTGGGCGGTAAAATACCTAAAGGCGCTTTATTAATAGGCGCGCCGGGCACCGGTAAAACCTTATTGGCCAAAGCTGTTGCCGGGGAGGCGCAAGTGCCTTTTTTCTCCCTGTCAGGTTCGGATTTTGTGGAGATGTTTGTGGGTGTAGGCGCATCGCGTGTGCGCGATCTGTTCCGCCAGGCAAAAGATAAAGCGCCGTGTATTATATTTATTGATGAGATTGACGCCATTGGCCGCGCCCGTGGTAAAAACAATATTGTTGGCGGTAATGATGAGCGTGAAAATACATTGAACCAGTTATTGGTGGAGATGGATGGCTTCGGTACCGACTCAGGTATCATCATCCTGGCTGCAACTAACCGCCCCGACGTGCTCGACTCGGCTTTATTGCGCCCCGGCCGTTTTGACAGGCAGGTATCCATCGATAAACCCGACCTGATAGGCCGCGAACAAATATTTAAGGTACACCTTAAACCGGTTAAACTGGCCGAAGGTGTCGACGCTAAAAAATTATCGGCACAAACCCCGGGCTTTGCCGGGGCCGAAATAGCCAACGTTTGTAACGAAGCTGCCCTGATAGCCGCGCGTAAAAATAAGGAAGCCGTTGATATGCACGATTTCCAGGATGCTATTGACCGGGTAATAGGCGGTTTGGAGAAAAAGAACAAGATCATATCGCCAGAAGAAAAACGCATCGTGGCTTACCATGAAGCGGGACACGCTATTGCAGGCTGGTTCCTGGAACATGCCGATCCGCTGGTAAAGGTATCTATTGTACCGCGGGGTGTGGCGGCATTGGGTTACGCGCAGTACCTGCCTAAAGAACAGTTCCTGTACACTATTGAGCAACTGGAAGATGGTATGTGCATGACAATGGGTGGCCGTGTTGCCGAAGATATTACTTTTGGTAAAATATCGACTGGCGCTCAAAACGACCTGGAACGCATTACCAAATTATCATACGCTATGGTTACCATTTATGGCATGAATGATAAGGTGGGTAACGTATCATTTAATGATACACAGGGCGAATACCAGTTTAATAAGCCTTATTCTGAAAAAACATCGGAATTGATAGACCAGGAAGTTCGTAACCAGATAAACCAGGTTTATGAACGTACCAAAAAATTATTGATAGAAAAGCGCGAAGGGCTGATAAAATTAGCCGACAAGCTGCTGGAAAAAGAAATATTGTTCCAGTCGGACCTGGAGGAGATATTGGGTAAGCGCCCGTTTGAGCACCGTACCACTTATGATGAGTTTGTGAATGGCACTGACGAATCGGCCAAGGAGCCTACTCCACCGCCGCTTGCACATGAAGGCGTAGCTGACCATTCAGGAACCTTTGAAAGAAACCCTGAGGAGAAAGAAATTAATTCAGGTAAAGAATAATTCAGCAGAAAGCTAAAAGCAGAAAGACCAAAGCGGCTTTCTGCTTTTAGCTTTCTGCTTTTAGCTCAACCATGCGTAACATAACCACATCAAAAGAAAAGCTGCTTAAACGTCGCCCGGCCTCGTTGCCGTTAGATAGTAAAATACTGCCATTACGGGCTATAAGCGCTTCGCAGAGGGTAAAGCCAACTTCAGCCTGTTCAAAATCTTTATCGGTTTCAAAATAAGGGTATTCGTAGCGGGCAAGTATGGTC
>Ga0206969_1196_pt1 | contig 14547 bp, 8 predicted proteins | sample Alteio_BWOrgHeat_87_FD_153256 | JGI IMG/M metagenome (GOLD analysis project Ga0206969, IMG submission 153256) | Enriched cells from forest soil in Barre Woods Harvard Forest LTER site, Petersham, Massachusetts, United States -... | ecosystem: Environmental > Terrestrial > Soil > Temperate forest > O... | reverse complement strand
CAATAACTAACCTAAATAACGTAGTATGAAAAAAGGATTCCTCTCCGCATTAATTTTTGTGGGTATCTGCTCGTTCACGATAAATATTCAGCAAGACAAGCCCCCGATTTTAGTCAAAGCAAATGCAGTCAGCTACCTGTACGGCAGCAAGGCAATCAAGACCGAAGGCAGCGTTACAAAACAAAATGGGAACTTTATGAGATTTAGCGGTCCGGCCACTATGGAATGGAGTATCCAGGTACCAACTGCGGGAACTTATGAAGTAAGGCTTAACCATAGCGTAAAGACTGCGGCTGACGGAAATACTGTGTCCATTGCCTGCGGTAACAGTACTGTTAACTACACGTTGGTGCAGACACAGGGCGTTTTTGGAGCAGGCTCTTACGAAAGGATATTACTTAAAGGTAAACTTGAATTAAAGGCAGGAACTCAACAACTAACCCTCACTGTTCCCGCAACTGCCAAAGGGCCGGTTATGGACCTGCGCGCTGTGGAACTGGTACCTATAGCAGGTAAATCAGCCATTGAGGCCGATGAGCGGCAAGCTATCCGCTCAAGAGCAAGTACGGATTGGCTGGCTAAGGCAGGCTATGGTTTGATGTTCCATTATACCTCTCAAAGCGTTAGCAGGGACGGCTCTAAGCTTCCCTATGAAACAGCTATAGATCAATTTGATGTGAATAAGTATGCAGATATGGTTGAACAGACGGGGGCAAAATATGTAATTTTTACCATTGGTCATGCCCAGCAATATTGTCCGGCTCCGATTGCCAGTTGGGAGAAAGCCCATCCGGGTATGACGACAAAACGCGACCTGATCGCAGAAATAGCTACTGCGCTTAACAAAAAGGGCATTAAATTAATTTTATATATGCATTCGTTAGGAACCGGAAACTTTGGCAAAGTTGATAACAACGAATTCTATAAAACGTTTACAGATATACTTAAAGAATTTGGGGATAGATATAAAGATAAAGTATCGGGATACTGGTTTGATTGCTGGTACCAAATTTTTGAAGGATACCCAGATATTCCTTTTGAAGATTTTTTTAAAGCCTGCAAAACAGGAAACAAGGATCGAATCATTTGTTTAAATTCCTGGATCTATCCAACGGTTTCCCCCTGGCAGGAATACTGGGCCGGTGAAACTACAAGCCCGGTTGCACTTCCTAAAAACGGCACTATTGAACGGGGCGCCGGAATGGGGTTGCGTTACCAGTCGCTGCTGATTATGGAACCTTATTGGGTACAGGACAAAGCTGCGATGCCTCCTCCACGTTTTACAGCCGAACAATTAAGCAAATATATTAGTGAGTGCATGCAGCAGGGAGGGGCAGTTACCATAAATATGGGAATATACCAGGATGGCACCGTTGATGAAAAAGCGTTGCAGGTAATGAGGGATGTGGCTGCAAAAATAAGAAAATAAGGAACGATTATAATCCAGAGAATGATATGAAAGTTTTTTTTAGATTCGTTTTAATGCTGAGTTTCATTGCGCTTTCAGCAACAATTTCCAATGCCCAGACTACCATTTTTGTATCGCCGGTTGGAAAAGATACTAATCCCGGTACAAAGGAGAAGCCTTATGCGACAATTGCAAAAGCACAGATCGAAGCCCGGCAAATAAAAGGAGCCATAAATATAGTCCTTCGCGGCGGCACCTATTATTTAACCCAGCCGGTGGTAATTACTTCAGAGGATTCCAGGCCAGCCAATGCCCCTCTTACTATTAGATCTTCTCCGGGAGAAAATGTAATAATTAGTGGCGCAGTTCCATTGAAGTTGAAATGGAGTGTGTACAAAAATGGAATATGGCAGGCTAAGGTTGAAAAGGATGTGATCTTCGATCAACTATTTGTAAATGGGAAACTCCAACGGATGGCCCGTTATCCCAATTACGATAAGAATGCCAGGATCTTCGGAGGTGTGGCTGATGATGTGATCAGCGCTGATCGTGTAAAAAAATGGAGCGATCCCGAAGGTGGTTTTGTACATGCCCTGCACCCGCGGGAATGGGGAAGCTATCATTTTTTGATAAACGGTAAAAATGAAAAGGGCGAACTGATGTTGGAAAGAAGAGTGGAAACCGGTAAAATAATTTCCACGAATCTAACAGCCGATATGCATAAGAAATCACGATTTGTTGAGAATATTTTTGAAGAGTTAGATGCTGCAAATGAATGGTTTTATAACAAAAACGCTAAAGTGTTATATTTCTATCCTCCAACCGGGAGTAAACTTTCTGAAGCAACTATAGCAACTCCACAATTGGAAAGTCTTATAGAATTTAGAGGGACAGAAAATAACCCGATCAGGAACATTCACATTGAAGGTATAAAGTTTACCCAGACGCTTCGTACTTTTATGAAGACAACTGAAAAATTGTCCAGGGGAGATTGGAGCATATATCGGGGAGCAGTAATATTTGTGGAAGGAGCAGAAAATTGCAAAATTGAAAATTGTACGTTTAAAGATCTGGGTGGAAATGCAGTTTTTTATAATAATTATAACAGAAAAAATGAAGTTAAAAATTGTCTCTTTGAAAACATAGGAGCTTCGGCAGTTTGTTTTTGCGGCGATAGAAATGCCCGCTATAATATTAATCTTCCTTTTGCTCAAATGGATTTTCATCCGGGGCCAAAAACAAATAATTACCCTGCAAATTGTTTGGTTTACGATAATTTAATGCACGATCTGGGTACCGTAGAAAAGCAGGTAGCAGGGGTACATATATCTATGTCAATGGATATAACAGTTAGCCATAATACCATTTACAATGTTCCGCGGGCGGGTATAAATGTAAATGATGGTATGTGGGGCGGACATATTATTGAGTTTAATGATGTATTCAACACGGTATTGGAAACCGGCGATCATGGTGCATTTAACTCCTGGGGAAGAGACCGGAATTGGGCAAGGGGCACTGACTCGCTTTTCATAAATAACAGGGATAAAGTTGCCCGTTTAGATGTTATAAAACCAATTACTATCCGCAATAACCGTTTTCGTTGTGATCATGGCTGGGATATTGATCTTGACGATGGTTCAACTAATTATATCATTTATAACAACCTGCTGCTGAATGGAGGATTAAAATTCCGGGAAGGTTTTTACCGGACGGCTGAAAATAACATTATTATCAATAATTCTTTTCACCCGCATGTCTGGTATAAAAATAGCGATGATGTTTTTTCTAAAAATGTTGTGACGATAGCTTATCTTCCTGTTGGAATGCCTGTTGTTTGGACGAAAGAGGTAGACAATAATACTTTTCTTGATTCCATTGCTCTAAAAAAATCTAAACTTAACGGAACGGATGCCCATTCAGTATATAGCCGGCCGGCTTTTGTCAATGCAGCAATAGGAGATTATAGGCTACCAAAAAATTCACTGGCTTTCAAAACGGGATTTAAAAACTTTGCTATGAATAATTTCGGGGTAGTTTCTAAAAAATTAAAATTGTCAGCGCAAAAAGTATCCTTACCTAAATTAATTTCTTATGTAGAGAATAATGAGACGCGTACAATTTTAGGTTTAAATGTGAAAAATGTTACGTTGGGTGAGCGTTCGGCAACGGGTATGTTTGCCGAAAAAGGAGTTTTTATAGTTGATGTAAATAAGGATAGCAGGTTCAATGGCATTTTAAGGCCAAGAGATATATTTCTCTCTTATAATAAAAAGGAAGTTAATAATATGAGAGACTTTCAGGACGCGGTTATTGCTCCCAATTGGACCGATTCCCTGAAGATCATTGTTTTCAGAGGTGGCAATACCTCCACCATAACATTAAAGAAGTAACTATAATCATTAAAATACTAACTCATGAAAAAATTCAACTTAGTATCTTTTTGCCTTTTGGCAAGTGCTGTTTTCTTTTCCGGGTATTCACAAACGCCCTCTTTAGCGACCCGCGGTAAATATTACATTGTAGAATATTCCCCGTCAGGCAGACCAGGCCAATTACAGACCCCGGCAACCTATACCTTATGGGTCCCTGCTGGAGTTAAAACCATTCGCGGCGTGATTGTCCATCAGCACGGGGCAGGAATTCTGGCGTCCGAGCAGGGAGCATCTGCAGCCACTGACCTTCACTGGCAGGCGCTCGCTAAGAAATGGGATTGTGCCTTACTCGGAACATCCTATCATGTAGCAAATGATGCAACCGATTTGACCCCCGGTGGATCCGAGCTTTGGTTTGATCCCCGGCATGGTTCGGACCGGGTGTTCCAAAACACGCTTGCCAAATTTGCCATACAAACCAATCATCTGGAGATGACGAAGGTGCCGTGGGTCTTTTGGGGACACTCGGGCGGAGGTATATGGTCTGATGTGATGTCATGTTTGCACCCCGAACGCGTTGCCGCTATATGGTTGCGATCCGGTTCTGCAAACTCATTTATTAGTAAACCGGAATTTCCTCAACCTAAAATTTCTAACGCTGTATACCAGATCCCTATAATGGGTAATGCAGGGATCAAAGAACAGGGAAAGGGTGCTTATGATGGCACTTTAGCCAAGTTTCATCAATATCGTGCAAATGGCGCGCCGATCGGCTTTGCTCCCGATCCCCGCACAGGCCATGAGTGTGGTGATTCACGACTTTTGGCTATTCCCTACCTGGATGCCTGTATGGCGCTCAGGCTGCCGGATAAAAACAGCCATAATCAAACTCTTAAGCCAATAAATGTGAATGATGGATGGTTTGGTTCATTAAAGGAAGGCAAGGCGGTTCCCGCTAAAGAATTTACAGGTGATCCTGCCGATGCTGTTTGGCTACCAAATCAAAAAGTAGCCAGGTATTGGGAAGAGTATATAAAAACCGGTGAGGTTAGCGATGATACCCCTCCTTCTTCACCCACCAATGTCCGGCTTACTAATCAGGGAGACCTTGGAACCAAAATAACATGGGACGCGGAGGCTGATTTTGAGAGTGGGATACGCTGCTTTATTATTTTACGCAATGGAAAAGAGCTGGCCCAGGTTGCAAAAACCCCTTATGGAGAATATGGGCGCCCGTCGTTCCAGTCTATTTCTTTCGGAGATACACCCAGACCTGATATGCCTGAATCAAGAATGATCTATGTTGACAATTCTGCAATTAACGGGTTAACTCAAAAATATTCTGTTATAAGTGTGAATGGTGTGGGGCTAAAGTCTGAACCGTCAAAAATCGCTAAAACGAAATGAAAAAGATTGATGCAACATTGAACAAGCATTATTTTCACTCAACGATAAAAAATAATACCGCATTATTTTTTATCGCATGTGCTGTTTGCATTCTTGAAATTGCAGCTGTAACTGTAAAAAAATCAGATTTCGGTTCAAAAAAACCCTCCTATACCAAGGAGGTAATAAGACCTATGACGGGATTCGCAGAACTGCAGGGGGCAGTACCGTTGCCACAAAAAAATCAGGCTTCCGACGACATCGAAATTCTCAAGGATATCGAGGTCGGCAAGGTCGGTACCCGAATACTACACGCCGATATCGCCCGTCCAAAGACACTGCCTACAGGTCTTATGCCAGCCGTAATGTGGATTCACGGTGGCGCGTGGTCATCCGGATCGCATCATGAAATGCAGCAAACCGTACAACTTGCCAGTCATGGATACCTGGTACTCAGCATCGAGTACCGGCTTATTGATGAGGCGATCTGGCCGGCCCAGATCGAAGACTGCAAGCTTGGTATTCGGTGGCTTCGGGAGAACGCGGCGAAATACAATATCGACCCCGACCGCATTGGCTGTTGGGGCACCAGCGCCGGCGGTCACCTGGCGGCCCTTATAGGCGTTACCGGCGATAAGCCTGACCTGGAAGGCAATGGTGGTTCCAAAGGTTTCAGTAGTCGTGTGAAGGCAGTGGTCGATTTCTGTGGCCCTACCGTATTTGATGGCCGCCCGGAAGCATATACAAGTTTTACCGACAAGATGGCTGGCGGCACTTATGAACAGAGGTCAGCCGTTTTCAAGCAGATGAGTCCGCTTGAAAACGTCAACCCGAATGCATGTCCCTTCCTTATTGTGAATGGAGAAAAGGATACGACTGTACCTACATTCCATGCCGAACTCATGACCGAGGCATTGAAAAAAGCCAATGTGCCGGTGGAGCTGATCATCGTAAAGAATGCTGGTCACGGCTACACATTCGTAGCCCCTCGCGACAGCCCTCCTGCCGAACCGTCGCCGGGTGAAGTTGACGCAATCGTTCTGAAGTTCCTTGATGCTAACTTGAAGAAGTAGACGCCGGAGGCTTCTTGTTAGATTCTAGTAAAACAATTTATGAACGAATACAATTAACTAAAAAAAATTCAAATGATTAATTCGCTCAAAAAACATTGGATGATGCCAGTCCTTGCCTCGTTGGCTGTTTACATCCATATCTTTGCAGCCTCCGTCCCGGAGAGGGCACCCTACACGACTTGGAGCGCCTACGGCGGAAGTGCCGACGGGATGCAGTATTCCGCCCTTAAGCAAATCAATAAAACGAACGTGAGCAAACTGGAACTCGCATGGATCTATCCCGTGCCTGGGCGGACTGACCTAAACTTTAACCCGCTCGTGGTGGACAACGTCATGTACCTCGCAGGAGAACAGAACCGGGCGGTCGTCGCGCTGGATGCCGCGACCGGCAAGGTGCTCTGGACCCATTCAACCGAGGGAGCAACCACCAGCCGCGGCTACGCCTACTGGTCCAGCAAAGACGGATCAGATCGCAGGATCATTTTCTCCGCCAACAACCGGCTCCAGGAAGTGAACGCCCGCACCGGCGCAACGATCACAACTTTCGGCAAGGACGGCTACGTTGATTTGAGAGAGGGACTCGGGTTTATTCCCGACGCGGTTCATCGCGGCTCATCCAGCAGTCCAGGGCAGGTCTTTGAAAATCTGATCATTCAGGGGGTGGCCTCCGGCGAGGGCTACGACGACCCTCCCGGCTGGGAACGTGCTTACGATATCCTCTCTGGCAAACTCGTTTGGACTTTCCATACTGTTCCCCTGCCTGGTGAATACGGCTACGAGACCTGGCCGCCCAATGCCTACAAGTACAACGGTGGCGCAAACACCTGGTCGAACTTCTCCATCGATGAAAAGCGCGGCATCGCGTATTTCCCCACCGGCTCGCCCGCCGCCGACTTCTACGGCGGACGCAGGAAGGGCATGAATCTATTCGGCAACTGCCTGCTCGCACTCGATGCCAGGACCGGCAAACGACTCTGGCATTTTCAGGTGGTTCACCACGATCTATGGGATCTCGACGCATGCACCGAACCCAAACTGATCACCGTTCGGCACAACGGCAAGAAGGTGGACATCGTCGCCATGGCGACGAAATCCGGCATGTTGTTCGTGTTCGACCGCGTGACCGGGAAGCCGCTTTGGCCCATTGAAGAGCGGCCTGTTCCCAAGAGCGATGTCCCCGGTGAAGAAGCCTGGCCAACCCAGCCCTTCCCGACCAAACTGCCGCCGATCTCCCGCCAGACTCTGAGCGAGAACGACGTAAATCCATATCTCGATCCGGCCGAAGCAGCTCGGGTCCGTAACGTCATTCGGAACTCGCGATTTGAAGGTCTCTATACACCTTGGTCGCTGACCCGCGATGCGATTTCGTTTCCGGGCGAATACGGCGGAACGGGTTTCGGTGGCACTGCCGCCGACCCCACGACGGGGGTGGTTTACGTACGGGCCGAGAACACTCCCACGATGCATCGTCTGGTGGAGCCCGGTCCGCGACAGCGCGGCACTGGCACGCCCGAGCAGCAAGGTCGCATGGTCTGGACAAGGTCCTGCCAGGCCTGCCACGGAGCCGGAGTCGGTGAGGCCGGCATGCTATCTCTGAAGGGTGCGCCACCCGACCGCATCCGAAAGGTTGTGCGTGAAGGCAGCGGTCCCATGCCCGCGGTAAACCCTTCCGATCTCGATGAACAAGATATGACCAGACTGCTGGCCTTCATCGCCAACCCGGCTGCCGCAGCCGGTCCTCTCCCCGATCGCAGTGATCCGGTCGCCAACGCAAGGCCGCAGTCGCTACCCAACGGAGAACTGCATCGCTACACGACCGGTCCCACCATGGGTGACCGGTTCGGCACCACCAGAGGTCTGAACGGCCTCCCTGCCATCACACCGCCATGGTCCGAAATGGTGGCCTACGATCTGAACGAAGGAACCGTGAAATGGCGGGTGCCGCTCGGAGTGGTTCCCGAACTCGCCGCGAAAGGCATCACCAACACCGGCAGCTACCACCCCGACCGGAACGGACCGGTGGTGACCGCAGGCGGTCTGGTTTTCATGGGCACCCTGGGCGACGCGACTATTCGGGCCTTCGACAAGGACAACGGCAAGGTTCTTTGGGAGAAGAAAATGGACTCGAACCCCGAGGGTATTCCGTCTGTATACGAAGTAAACGGACGGCAGTTTGTCATCTTCTGTCTGCACACAGGCGGCGAGCCCAGCCTGGCCGGACGCGGCAAACCAGAAGCCCAAGGCTACTACGTTTTCACGTTACCCACAAAAACAAAATAATTATGAACTACCTCAAGACCGTCTCTGTACTCGCACTCACCTGCCTGACTACAATTCACGCCGTTGCCCAATCCCGTGTAGCGCCAGCACAAGGCCCGACAGGTCCGCGCCCGGTAGGACGTTCCGGATGGCGCGACCAAACCTTTAGACAGATGGCCAGCTTCATTAACTGGAGAATCGGTGCGCCAGCGAGTGCCTTTGAAGGACTCACGTTGCTCGAAGCCGCCACCAGAATTGATCAGGCAACCCTCGGCTACATCGAGGGATCGAACAAACAATGGGTCAGCCCCGAGATCCGAAAGCCTTTCGACTACAATCTGACTCCCGCTGAAATCGCCACGGTAAAGAACAGCCTCCGCAAGTTCGGCGTCCAAGTGGTGGCCTATAACGTCGATGCGTTCGGCTCCGACGAAGCCACCCGCCGAAAGGTATTTGAGTTCGCGAAGGCCCTCGGAGTGGAACTCATCACAACGCCTCAACACGCAGACCTCGCGGCCATTGATCAGCTAGCTACTGAATTCAGCATCAACGTAGCGGTCGAGAACCTCGATCCCACGGCATTGCAAGGGCGAAGCAGCCGAATCGGCATTCGTGCGAACTCCACCATCGCGCAACCGGTGGACAAGTTGATGGTCATCGGCGTAATCAACTCCGCAGCCGCCACAGCCGCGAAGCCACTTTTTGAGCAACTCTACCGGCAGAACGTGAAGCCCCTGTTCATCACCGTCAGCACAACCGATCCGATCAATCCCACCGCCGACCTGGTGCGGTCGGTTGACCTCCTCGACGAGGCGATGCTGCCTGTACTCGGTGATTACATGGTGAAGCGCTCCAAACTACTACCCATCCGGGGCGAAAGTGAACTATCACCTGAGGTAAAGCAACAGATCGAAGCGGCAATCCCGAAGAACGCACCGGCCAAACCGATGAAGCCACGAAAGCTGCTGGTGGTGGATGCGCGCGGAGGCCACCCGGCCATCTCCAACGCCAACTACGCCCTCGATCTAATGGGCAAAGTCACCGGGGCCTACGAAGCCGTCTTCAGCAACGATCTCGACAATCTCAAATACGACAAGATTCGCCAGTTCGACGCCGTCATGCTCAACAGCACTGAAGTGGACGTTTCCGGCGATCCCGCAGTTCGCGAAGGCATCCTTCGTTACGTCCGCGAAGGCGGCGGCTTCGGCGGCATCCACGCCGTGAGTTGGAGCGCGGCCTTCTGGCCCGAATTCATGGAAATGCTCGGTGGCTCGCAGGGCGCCCACAGGTATATAGAACCGGCCACGCTAAAAATCGACGACCCCGCCAGCCCCCTGACAAAGGTGTTTGATGGCCAGGAATTCGTGTGGACCGACGAGTACTATCGCATGGCCGATACCGGCCTCCAGGGAACCTACTACTCGCGCGACAAGCTCCACGTCCTCCTCAGCGTCGATTTCGAAAAGTCACCCGACTTCAACGCGGGCCGGGCGCCCTTCATCCGTCAGGACAAAGACTACGCTGTCAGTTGGATCAAAGGCTATGGCAAGGGTCGTGTCTTCTTCAACAGTCTGGGCCACACTGCACAGTCGTTCGCCGACCCAAAGATGAATGAATTTCTTCTTGCCGCCATGCAGTTCATTCTCGGCGACCTGCCCGCCGACACCACCCCCAGCGCCGAATTGAGCGCAAAGTAGAAGAGGCTTCGTGTTAGATATAGTAGACAATTTATAAAGAGGTACAATTAGTAAAAAAGAAAATTCAAATGAAAAAGTCGCTAATAAAATATTTGATGAAGCCGGCCCCCTGGGGCCTCCTATTAGCATTTACCCTTTTGTCTGCCATTGCTCCTAAGACAACAGGGGTAGTTTCAGCTCAGCAAAAAGCGCCAATTGTTCTTGATCCGGGCGATCTGAATTTTCTAAAAGCGCCACTGGCCGATTATACGAATACCCTTAAGGAGAGTAATCCACGCGGCTTTTGGGTGCAGGGGTGGAACTCGCCTGATCAGTCTTTTCGATGGAACGTTACAGCTCCCAAAGCAGGCAGTTACGTATTTGATGTGTTGATCAGCGGAGAACCGGGCACTACTATTGAGATCATCAGTTCACTGAATAGCATAACATTGACCTTGCCGCCTGGCAACGATCCCGGGGGTAACAACTGGAACAGGCTTCGTGTACCGGGTGCCCTTTCATTGCCTGAGGGCACAAGTACTATTACGGTGCGTAGCCCGGCACCCAAAGGTGTTTCCACTGCCAAACTGAATGGCATGGCACTATTGAGTTTGGAGTTCGCCACTGAGGCAGTCCGCAAAAATTTGGATAAGCGCGCGCAAAAGTTTCGTTCGAATACGAAGTGGTTCTCGGACGCAAAGTATGGTGTCTTTTTGCAATGGGGTCAGTGGGGCTATCCGCAGACCGGTGAAAAGAAAAAATGGCCCCAGATGGTTGACGATTTTGATGTAGAAAAGTTTGCCAACACCATGCAGGATATTGGGGCCGGCTATGTGATCTGGTCGCCTATGTGGCGAACCTATTATTTCCCCGCGCCCATCAAAGCTATAGAAGACCTGGTGCCAGGACGGACATCAAAACGTGATTTGATCGGGGACTTAATAAGTGCGCTTGGGAAGCGTGGCATTAAACTGATCCTCTATTACCAATGCGGGCGCGGTGATAAGGAATGGAGGGCGGCAAATTGGAGTAAAAACGAAGACCCTAATAACTGGGGCGTCGACCCCGATTTTCGCAAGCATTGGGGCGACATCATTACGGAGGTTGGATTGCGTTATGGCAAAGGACTAGCAGGTTGGCTGGACGACGAGGGCGAGTATCCAAAACCTTTTGAAATGATTGCGAAGCAGATGAAAGCCGGCAATCCTAACCGCATTATATCTATTAATGATTGGGTGCGGCCAAGACTAACAGATTTCCAGGATTACCAGTTTGGGGAAGGGTTCACGGGGCTCAACAATGGCGCGGGGGTTCGCTATCCAAACGGGCCGGAGCGCGGCGGCAACGGCATATACGAAAACGGCCCTCACAAAGGGCTTCAGGCTCACGGATGTTTCGTTCTCGATGGCCCGGATTGGGGAATATACCGTCCCAATCAAACCATCAACCCGCCACAATTCAACAATGAGCAACTCACGTCGATGGTTGAAGAAGCTGTAAGCAGGAAGATCCCGTTGAGCTTTTGCCTGCTTATGTATGAGGACGGAACGTTATCGGAGAAGTCTCTTGACGCAATGCGGCTGGTGAGAAAAGTTGCGCGGGGCAAGTGAAAGATGGAACGCCTTATTCAATAATTTAAAAGAATAATATCATTCATGAAAAGATCAATTGGGAAATTCGCTTTGCTATTTGCTGTTTTTTGCGTTTGCAGCAAGGGCAATACGAGTTTTGCTCAAACTGGTTTTAACAAGCAGCGAATAGGTCTATCTTATGAATTTCCGAAAACCTACAAAGATTGGGCAAATGGCTTTTTGGCGGGAAACGGGAAAATGGGGATCATTGTTTTTGGCAATCCGCTTGATGAAACCGTGATTTTTGATGACCGTAAATTTTATATGGCAGTAATTGACAGTTTGCGCGATCGCTCTTTTAACCAGGTAAGTGAAGCCGATCTAAAACTGATCCGCGATTATTGCACGAACGAAAATTGGAAGGCGGCTAATGATCTGGCTAACAGGGTACATGGCTGGAAAAACGGAGGAGAAGGCAGTAAACATCCCGGCTTCGAGATGAAGATCAACATACCCGAAAGTGGGCATATCAGTAATTATTCAAGGGTGTGTGATTATCGCACCGGTGAGATCATTGTAAAATGGACCGATAATCGCGGAAAATGGGAGCGTCGCTCATTTGTTTCGCGAAAAGATAATGTAGTGGTACAATATCTCAAGGCTCCGTCCGGAGCAAAACTTAACTGTACTATTCAACTAACAACCGATGAAGGAATGCATTTCCCCGCCGATATGAAATTCACCAATGCTTCAAACAGTGGGTTTTTAAACCTCAGGGTGAATTATCCTGTAAATACAAATGGTGCCGGTTATGAGGGCGTTGCCCGTGTTGTGGTTGATGGAGGTAAAAAAAGTATCAATGGAAATATTTTGACTGTTACCAATGCTAATGCTGTTACGTTGCTGACAAAGACCGAAAAATATTACAGCAATTGTGAAAACCAATGGAACAAAAGGAATATCCAAAATAAGCTAAAATCGCTATCCGTCAATTACAATATCTTGTTACAAGGCCAGAAGGCAACGCACCAGGCCATTTTTGACCGGGTAAAGCTTGATCTGAATGCGAGCGCGGCTGATCGTGCCCTTTCAAATGAAGAGTTGTTAAGCAGGCAGAAATCATCGGATAAAGCAGTAACAGCATTATGGGAAAGAGTATTTGATGCCGGACGCTATAATTATCTTTCTTCCAGCAGTGATGTGGCTCCACCCGATTTGCTCGGGATATGGACCGGCGATTGCAAAGCCGGCTGGAATGGTTATTATTTTTTGGATGCCAACCTGAATTTGCAGATCGCAGGTGGAAATATTGGCGATATGCCAGAAGCGATGGAGGGGTACTTTACTATGATGGAACGCCTGAAGGACGGTTTTAAAACCAATGCATCCAAATTGCTGGGTACCCGCGGCATGTTGAGTGGTGGCAATCTTTCAGGTTTAAATGGATTGATCGGGGCACTGAACTATTATTTTCCTTATCAATATGTAACGGGCGAAATGGGATGGCTTTTATACCCGTTTTGGGAACATTATTTAATTACCGGGGATAAAGTATTTCTTCGTAGGCGTTTACTTCCGTTGTTAAAAGATATGGGGTATTTCTATGAAGATTTTCTTGTCAATAAAGATAAAAACGGAAATTTCATCTTTGCGGGATCGATTTCTCCTGAAAGCCAGCCGGCCGGGTTGAAGCTTTCATTGGTGAATAACGCAACATTTGATATTGCGGGAGCTAAGTTTTGTTTGTCGACTTTGATTAAAACCTGCGAAATATTGGGTATGCAGCAGGAACTTTCAAGCGAAATTGCCAAATGGCAGGCGATCCTGGATAAATTGCCTCCTTACCTTATAAATGATGATGGTGCGCTTAAGGAATGGGCATGGCCCGGATTAAATGATGATTACGCGCATCGCCACTCGAGTCATTTAATTACCGTTTGGCCGTTAGAGGAAATTACAGCTGAAAGTTCATCAGAGCTATATAAAGCCGCTCAAACAGCATTAAATAAAAAGGATGAATACGATTACCAGGGTGCGGGTCATGGCATTGTACATTCAGCCTTAATTGCGGCAAATTTGAATAACGCCAAATCAGTAAACAGCAAAATTCTTCGTTTACTAAAAACCGATTTTTATTTCACAAGCCTGGCAACGGCGCACTACAGCAATTTTAAAGTTTTCTGTACGGATGTTTCCAATTCAATGCCCGCCATTATGATGGAAATGTTGGTGAATTCCAATCCTAAAGTAATTGATCTGTTGCCGGCTGTACCCGAAAGTTTAACTAAGGGTGCTGTTGCCGGAATTAAAGCGCGAAACCGGGTAACTGTCGAAAACATGAGTTGGGATTTGAACAAAAATACCATTGAATGTATTTTGAGATCCGATATCGATCAGCAAATTACGCTGGCACAACGCAGGGGAATAAAATCGATATCCGCCAAAGCTAAAGTTGGCCCATCTTCCATTGGAAATACTGCCCGGGTCATTGAAATGAAAGCAGGTCAGCCGGTAAAAATAAACTTGCAAGTGGAGTGATCTCGAATTAACATTAAAAATAGTAAATTTATTTAATGTTAAGATAGTACAAGTATTAGTCAATCTGTTGGAATGATTTTTACCGGTGCCCTTTTATATTTGTTATTAACCAATAATAAACAACCGATTTTTAGGCTTTCTGATCAGAATTAAAAGGATAATAGCGTGTAGTGTATTAGATATGCCGAATTTGCTGATTTAACCAATAATTAACTAAATAAATAGTATGAAAAAAGGATTACTCACCGCGTTAATTTTTGC
>Ga0206969_1147_pt1 | contig 14550 bp, 3 predicted proteins | sample Alteio_BWOrgHeat_87_FD_153256 | JGI IMG/M metagenome (GOLD analysis project Ga0206969, IMG submission 153256) | Enriched cells from forest soil in Barre Woods Harvard Forest LTER site, Petersham, Massachusetts, United States -... | ecosystem: Environmental > Terrestrial > Soil > Temperate forest > O... | reverse complement strand
GTCGGGATTGATGCTGCGATACAGGAAAGAGAGGACGTTCTGTAGTTTTACTTTATCAGTATCTTCCTTGTTCCGGGAAATCTGCGGCAACAGGGAATCTATAAGTGCCTGACCCTGCTTTTTCTGTGCAGGCAGAAGACCCGGTATTAAAATAAACAGCAGGAGCAGCAGTTTTTTCATATCCAAAATATCTCCCGGTAAATCTATAACAAACCACCGGAAAACAAGAGTTGGGAAGCATGGTATTATAGTACTATAGTATTATAATACCATTGACATGAGCAATAAATAGCCACACCTTTGCGGTGCAATAATTACTAATAAAATAAACATATATTCTATGATAAGAATTACCAGCTTGCTTATAAAATATATAGCAAGGATCACCATTGTAGCGGCATTTGTTCTTGCAATTAAAAACGAAACTGCAATTGCACAGGTACCAGTTGTGCATTTATCGGCTTCATTGTTAGTACTGCAAGACCCGACAGCCCCTCCTCCCATATCATCGGTGGTCAACCAATTGTCGGCAGGTGTCAGCACCGGCTCGTCTCCTATATGGAACCTTGTATCAGCCCCTTCGCATGGTACTACGGGAATGTCGTTTCCTGACGCCCCGTTGGGAATTACCGCAGGTGCGCCATTAGTGCCTGACGGCAGCGTAGCTTATACCCCTAATCCCGGCTACTGCGGTTTAGATGCATTCACTGTATCAATAACTGATGCATCGGATCCTTCCGAAAATATCCTGATAGAAGTGGATGTTGAGGTTATAACAATAAACATGGCCCAAAATGCGTATGAGGGCGCTATTACATTTACTTCAAAGGGGACGTGTTCCACGCCAGATGGCGGAACGGCGACGTTCACCGTTGTTCCTGATGATAAAATAGAATATAGCGGCCCCAACTATGCTGCTAACAATGCCGATTGTTGCCCAACTGATACGTCAGGAATTAAAGTTTCCAATAGTGCTGCGTCCGCTTCTATACATTATCACCTGGTGCTGCCCGGCAATAAGCAGGTGACCACAACGGTGGCCAGCACTTCACTAAACGGTATCAGGGCTTTGAGCATCGCATCTTCCGGCGACCTGTATGGGGCAGATGCCGGGAATAACCGCATATTTCTGATGAGCCATACAGGTACTACAGGCCTACTGGCAGGTAACGGATACGGCATGTTTTATGGCGATAGCGGGCTTGCTGTTTATGCGTCATTGAATAACCCTTATGGTATAGCAACTGATAAAGCAGGCAATACCCTTATCTGTGACCAGTATAACAACCGGGTAAGGATGGTGCATAAAAAAACAGGCATAATAAATACCATTGCAGGCAATGGCGCAGCAGGTTACAGCGGTGATGGGGCTTCCGCGCTGGCAGCGGCTATAGGCTATCCGGCAGGTATAGCTGTAGATGCAATGGGCAATACTTATTTCTCTGATACCCTGCACCATGTGATCCGTAAAATAGACAGCGCGGGCATGATACATACTATTGCCGGCACTGGCGCCGCAGGTTATTCGGGTGATGGAGGGGCTGCTACGGCTGCTCAGTTAAGCAATCCACAGGGAATGTCAACTGACGCGACCGGGACTTTATTATTTATTGCGGAACCTGGCAATAATGTGATCCGCAAAATAGACCTGTCAACGGGTATGATTTCCACTGTTGCAGGCACAGGCGTTGCCGGAAATAGCGGCGATAGCAGCGCTGCAACCACAGCGCAACTGAATTACCCGACGGGTGTAACGGCAGATGATTTTGGGGACCTTTATATAGCCGACTATAATAACAACAGAGTCCGTAAAATAAATATTTTTGGCGTCATTGATAAATTTTGCGGAACCGGTGCCCCCGGCTCTTCGGGAAATGGCGGCACGGCAGACTCATGCCAGTTAAGCAGCCCATCAGGGTTGGCAGTGGACCATACAGGCAGGCTATACATAGCCGATATGGCAAACAACCGTATCCAGGGCATCGGTACCCCTGTGGTTTTTACCGCAGGGTTTTTTACTGCCCTGCCAGTTTGCGAAAACGCCTCTGCAACTTCTATAAATGATCTATTAGCTGTAAGCGACCTCCATACGGGCCTCACAGAAACATGGACGGTATTTGGCGCCCCACAGCACGGCAGCCTGGGTGGTTTTTCTACGTCCGTTACCGCTGCTGCTACCGGGGGAATCGTATTGCCTGCGGGAGTAAGCTATACACCAACTACCGGGTATAGCGGCACAGATACCTTCTACATACAAGTATCAAACGGCGCAGATATGCCTATAATAGCCATTGCGGTATCGGTTAACGCTGCTCCATCGGCTATAACCGGAAGTGTTCCCCTATGCATAGGAGGGACAACCACACTGACCGAGGCGGTAACCGGCGGCACATGGAGCAGCAGTAATACTGCTATGGCTACTGTAGGCTCCGGTGATGGTATAGTTACAGGTGTTGCAGTTGGTACTGCCACCATTACTTATACCGGCGCATGTGGTATGGCAACCACTACTGTAACTGTTATGCCATCATCGGCCGCGCCTACGGTTGCTTCCGTGAGCCCATTAATGGGCTATCCGGCCTCTTCTGTAACGATAACAGGAACAAATTTTAGTGCAAATCCATTGAGCGATATTGTTTGGTTTGGGGCCACGCAGGCTACGGTAACATCGGCTAGCAATACTTCTTTGACGGTAACTGTTCCCTGCGGCGCTACTTATATGCAGGTGTCTGTTGATAATATAACGTGCCGCCTTACCGGTTTCTCGGAAAGCCGCTACCTGCCTACGTTTAATAATGCAGGCTACCTGCCTTTTGCCAATTTCAGCGCAAGCGTAGATTATCCGACAGGGCTTGTTACTTCGTCTCATGGCAGTAACCCGGTAGGCGTGGCTATAGGGGATATTGACGGGGATGGCAAACCGGATATAGTGGTTTGCAACCAGGATGCAAATTCCATTTCGGTCTTCCATAATACATCGGCCACCGGCACCATTACAGCAGGTTCTTTTGCGGCTAAAGTTGATTTTGCTACTACGAACAATCCTTACAGGATGGCCATAGGCGATCTTGACGGGGATGGCAAGCCGGAATTGGCAGTTGCTTGCTACAATGGTGATGTTAGCATCTTTCGCAACACCAGCGTAGCTGGTACAATTGACTCAAATTCGTTCTCCCCAAGAATTGACCCGAGTCTTGGAGATTCCTTCACATCGCCAAGCAATGTATTTATCAGCGATGTGGACGGCGATGGCAAACCAGACCTTGTTGTGCTTGGCTTATCATACTGGGGGGTGCTGCGTAATACGGGTACAGGCCCCCTTACAAGCAGTTCGTTAGTCAGCCGGACGACTATTGGCGTGGTTGGCATTTCGGGAGAGGCATTTACTGTTGGCGACCTGGACGGGGATGGGAAGCCCGACGTGGTTGTAAATTATCATGGTACAGGCGAAGATTCGGTTTATGTTTACAGGAATACAACATCGGGCAGTAGCATTTCATTTGCATGGCCTGTACCTTTTTACACCGGCGCCCCCTCTGCTATGACAATAGGCGACATAGACGGTGATGGCAAACCGGAACTGGTGGTGGCTAACTGGCCTTTCAGCGGTGGTTATGTTTCTGTATTGCGAAATCTCTCAACACCCGGTTCTTTCACTACGGCTTCCTTAGCCTCACATGTCGATTTCGCCACAGGTCCGCGTTTGAGTGATGTGGCTATAGCCGACCTTGACGGAGACGGCAAGGCGGACATCGTGGCTATATCGCCGAACGAAATCAGCGTTTTACGCAACACATCTACGAGCGGAACTATAAGCAGCGGCTCATTTGCAGGTTTTTTCGGGATGAGCAGTACAGTTGCAGGCTTAGAGCTTGGCCGTTTTGGTGTAGCTATTGGCGACCTGAACTGTGATGGCAAACCAGATATTGTGGTTAGTGACTATGATAACAATTTAGTTTCCGTTCTTAATAATAATCCGTTGTTGCCGGTGACCGGAACAACTGTTGTTTGCGCATTGGCAACAACCACATTGAGCGATGGCACAACGGGCGGCACATGGAGCAGTAGTAATACAACTATTGCAACGGTTGGCTCTACTGGCATTGTTACAGGTGTTGCAGGTGGTACGGCAACGATAAGCTATACAGTACCTGGTGGGTTTGCGACTGCTACAGTAACAGTGAACCCAATACCCGCAACGATCACAGGAACTACCGCCATCTGCGGCATAGGCAACACAACATCTTTGAGTGATGTTACAACGGGAGCAACGTGGAGCAGCAGTAATACAGGCATAGCCACAATAGGCTCAACGGGCGTGGTAACGGGCGTAGGAACCGGCGCGGTCACAATTAGCTATGCATTGCCTACAGGATGCTACGTAACTATGCCGGTAACTATTTACCCGATGCCGTCAGCGATCTCAGGAAATCTTGCCATCTGCGGCGTAGGCGTACCAACAACTTTAGGTAATACTGCACCGGGTGGCCTATGGAGTACTGTTCCATTTCCTATAGGCACTGTTGGCGCAACTACCGGGGTGGTAACAGGCGTTGCAACAGGCTTTATTCCTGTTACCTATACGGTACATGCCGGATGTATGGCAACGACTGTTGTAACTGTGAATGTAGCACCCTCGCCTATAACCGGTCCTGGTACCGTTTGTTCCGGATCCACGATCTCGTTAAATAATTTTACCGGATTCCAGGGGTTTGGATTGTACAAATGGACCGGCGGCGATCCATCTGTGGCAACCATTACAACTGGTGGTACGGTGACCGGTATTGCGACTGGTGCAACCACGGTAACTTTTTCCGTGAATGCAGGGTGCTTTACAACTGCGGTGGTCTCAGTCAATCCGTCACCGGCTGCAATTACAGGCAGCGGCAATGTATGCGTTGGAGGGGCAATGGCACCGGGCGAAGTAACCGGTGGCGGCACATGGAGCAGCAATTGCTCCGCTTGTGTCAGCGTTGATCCCACATCAGGTGTTGTTACCGGCCTATTAGCGCCTACCTTCCCAACCCTGACATATACTCTACCCACCGGGTGTCTGACAACAGCACAGGTGACCGTAAACTCATCTCCTGTTGCAATCACCGGAGTGGCCACAGTTTGTGAGGGCGCGGCAACAACTTTACATGATGGCACAACAGGCGGTAGATGGACAAGCGGCATTACCGGCAGCGCTTCAGTTGGTTCAGGCACGGGCATTGTTACGGGTGTTACGGCCGGCATCGTCCCGGTTACCTATGCCCTGACTACAACTGGCTGCATGACGACGGCCCAGATCACCGTAAACCCTTTACCATCACCGATTATGGGCGCTACAGCGGTTTGCACCGGCGCAACAACACCTTTAAGCGATGGTACAACGGGTGGTACATGGAGCAGCAGCAACCTGAGTGCAACTATAGACCCTGGCACCGGCTTACTCAGCGGTATGTCAGCAGTAAAAGACACTATTGCTTATACTACACCTGCAGGATGCATGACGACCATTTTTATGACTGTAAACCCCTTACCAGGCGCTGGTACAATAACAGGTTCCACAAATGTAAATACCGGCGCGACAGCGTCACTGCTTGATGCTACAACTGGCGGCACATGGAGCAGCAGTAATACCGCAATTGCCACAGTGGGCAGTACAGGGTTGGTAACCGGCGTGGCTGTGGGCACTGCAACTATATCTTATGAGGTCACCAATGTTTGCGGCACAGCATATGCTACCGCAACCGAAAATGTGGCGTCATATTGCAGTCCTGCGTTCCTTGATGCAGTGAGTAGTTGTACTTTTGGCTATAATATATATCCGTTTTTAACTACCGGGGAATCAGGTACGGCAATAAATGACTATACCCATTGCAACGGAACCACCGACTATGAGGACAATAGCAGCACCATGTCGGTAACCTATGACCAGGGCGTTACTTATACCGCTGGTATTGCCTGTTCTGTCTATGGTGGCGGCGGCAGCGGGCAGGTATGGATAGACTTTAACGATAACGGCACTTTTGAGTCTTCGGAAAGTGTTGGCGGTATTCACTTCTATTACAGCACTTCGCCCAGTTCCTTCAGCATTACGATACCTCCTAATGCAGCCACAGGTGAGCACCGGATGAGGGTTGTTTCCGCATACCCTGGGTTTGGCAGTACCTTTTACCCTGGCATAGACCCTTGCGCTACCGGCGCTACTTACGGGGATGCAAGGGATTACAGCGTGGTCATTAATTATCAGCCAACCTTTGTAGGCGGGGCTACCCAAAACCTTGCTGTATGCCAGAATACGCCGGCGGCATCTATTGACTCACTCGCAGCTTTCTTCGATAGCAATACAGGTAATGCAGATACTATGACACTTATCTCCGGGCCTTTGCACGGCACAGTAAGTGGGTTTCCTGCAACCTTTACCAGTACGGGGTCTGCCATATCACCAACCGGACTGGCTTATACACCTGCCGCCGGTTATAGCGGAACAGATGCATTTACGATACAATTGTCAGATGGCACTATCACCACTTCCGCTACTATTAATGTAACGATTGATACAGCAATACCGGCTTCGCCCATCACAGGTAGCACTACCGCTTGTGTAAGTTCATACATTCTTTTATCGGATTCAACCCCGGGCGGTAGCTGGAATGTAAGTAATGGTTCTTTCAGCAATTCGGGATACGGCTATTTTTACGGGCTTTTTCCAGGTGTGGATACTGCGACCTATACCATATCAAATAGCTGTGGAACAACTATTGACACGGTTGTGATCACAGTTCCTCCTTATCCTTCAATAGGTGATATATCTGGCCCCGCGAGTGTCTATACCGATTCAACCATTACGTTAATTGATACACCTGCCGGGGGTACATGGTTTTCTTCTGATTATACCATAGCTACTGTAAGCGGTTTAGGGGCTGTTACCGGCGTATCGCCGGGGATGGCACTCATTTTTTATGATTATACCAATGCCTGTGGCATGTCTTCAGGGACCAGCGTATGGGTAACCGTTAGCACGGCGCCTGTAGGTGGCATTTCGCCGCTCATAAACACGTTTGCAGGCAATGGCGCAGCGGCATATGCGGGTGATGGCGGCACTGTCTATGCTTCCCAGCTAAGTAACCCCACTGGTATAACCGTGGATGCAGGCGGTAACATCTATATAGCCGACAAGAATAATAATGTGGTGCGGAAAGTAAGCACATCGGGTACCATCACTACTATTGCAGGCGTCAACGCTCTTGGTGCAGGCTATAATGGCGATGGCATTCCCGCTAACACAGCCCAGTTAAATAACCCGGTGGGCGTAGCCGTTGATGCTTCCGGCAATCTATATATTGCTGACCAGGGAAACCAGGTTATCCGCATAGTAGATGCGTCTGGTAATATAAATACGTTTGCAGGTACGCCGGGGAGTTCAGGCTATTGGGGAGATACCGGGCCTGCTGTTTACGCTTCATTATCTAATCCTTCAAGCGTTGCCGTTGATGCTTCGGGCAATGTATATATTGCCGACCAGGGAAACAATGTCATCCGCAATGTAGCTCCCTGGGGCTATATCTATACTTTTGCAGGCGATGGCTCGGGCGTTGCGGGTTATTCCGGCGATGGAGCTGCGGCTAATGCAGCACTTCTAAATAATCCATCTGCAGTAGCTACCGACATTTCGGGCAATGTATATATAGCCGACGAGGGAAATAATATTGTCCGTATAGTAGATGGCTCTGGTAACATCAATGCCTTTGCGGGTACACCGGGAGTTCCAGGTAATACTGGCGATGGCGGCCCCGCGCTCGCAGCATCGCTGCAGACCCCTTCGGGCATAGTTGTTGACATTTCCGGCAATGTATTTATTGCCGATTCATTGAGTAATGTTGTGCGCAAGGTTGACGTATCGGGCAACATAAGCACATACGCCGGTGATGCCACACCAGGCTATAGTGGCGATGGAAACCCGGCCAATGATATTTCTGTACAAATCAATAACCCTTCCGGTATGGCGTTCGACACTGCGGGCAATTTATACATAGCGGACCAAACCAATAATGTAGTGCGGCTGGTAGGCACATTACCGGCTTATTACACCGCTCCTGTTTTCACAAACGGCAGTTCACAGGCTTTTCATGTTTGCATGAATGCTACTGCTACATCTATTGATCCGATATTAGCCACTATAGACAGTAATGCCGGGCTCACAGATACGTTCACAATAATTTCGGCGCCTGCAAACGGCAGCCTGGGTGGTTTCCCAACAACCGTGGCAGCAACCGGGAGCGCGACGACTACAACAGGATTAACCTATATGCCAGCCGCTGGTTATAGTGGCCCGGATGTTTTCACCATACAGGCGTCGAACGGCAAAAGGACAGCCACAACTACCGTATATATAAGCGTTGATACTGTACTGACTTCAATCCCCCCAATAACCGGAACAATACCAGCTTATCCCGGAATACTTTTTACTTTAACAGACGCAGCAAGCGGGGGCGTATGGAGCAGCAGTGATTATACAATTGCAGCAGTGTACGACTATGGTTATGGGTTTGTTTATGCAGAAGGCCTTATGCCAGGTACGGCATCAATTACGTACACTGTTACCAATGGCTGTGGTTCTTTAAGCACCCCGCAGACTGTTACGTTTGCATACCCTACCGGAGTCACATCTCCAGACATTTATACTTTTGCCGGCAATGGAATAAATGGCTACTCTGGTGATGGCGGGTCTGCCAGTTCTGCCGAGCTTTTGTATCCTTCTTCTGTAGCAGTTGACAATGCAGGCAACGTATATATTGCTGACATGCTAAACTTTGTTGTACGTAAAGTAGGCGTTTCAGGCAATATCAGCACCATTGCCGGTAATGGCAGCTATGGTTATAGTGGAGACGGGGCCCCTGCCACCAACGCCGCATTATCTTATGTTTATGGTATAGCTGTTGATGGTAGTGGAAATGTATTCCTGGCTGATATGTATAATGATGTAGTCCGTAAAGTAGATGCATCAGGCAATATCAGCACTTATGCTGGTAATAATACCGCCGGTTATACGGGAGATGGCACCGCCGCTACACTCGCACAGTTAAACAACCCGAGAGGTGTATGCCTTGACGGCGCCGGCAATCTTTATATCGCTGACTACAGTAATTTTGTTGTTCGTAAAGTGGATGCAGCAGGTAATATCAGCACTTTCGCAGGCAATGGTTCTTATGGCTATTACCTGTCTGATATAGGCGATGGCGGGCCTGCTACTGCGGCAACCTTAAGTCAACCTACAGGCATAGCCTTTGATGGTTCGGGCAATGCCTATATTTCCAATTGGACAGGTAATGTGAGGAAAGTGGCTATATCGGGCGCTATCAGCACCTTTGCAGGTGTCAATGGCAGTTCTGGTTTTAGCGGCGATGGCGGGGCGGCTACTGCTGCTCAATTTAATGGGATGGCAGGTATAGCCGTTGACAACTCCGGCAACGTATATATAGCAGACATGTTGAATAATGTTGTCCGTAAAGTTGACGGATCGGGGATGATAAGCAGCTATGCAGGTTATGGTGGTTTCGGCTATAGTGGCGATGGTGGGCCGGCAAACGATGCGCGGTTGTCAGATCCAGGTGGCGTGGCCGTCACTGGTTCTGGCATCCTATACATCGCTGATGAATCAAATAGTGTTGTCCGCATTGTTGGCGCGGCGACCCATGCCCATTCCGCTGCCTTTATTGGCGGCGCAATGCAGCCGTTTGTCGTTTGTGAAAATACTTTGGCCGCGCCTGTTAACACATTGCTCGGCATCAGTGATTCCGCTATAGGACTGGTTGATTCGTTTACCATTAGCTCGGGCCCTTCGCATGGTATGTTGGGAGGTTTCGCAACAACGGATACTTCAAACGGGGGCACAATAACCCCTTCCGGCTTAACCTATACTCCTGCTTCCGGCTATATTGGCAACGATACATTTACCATAAGGGTGTCAGACGGCAGTGCGACAGCTACCACTACTATTTTTGTAACGGTGAATCCATTGCCGTTTGCAGGGACCATAAGTGGTGCAACGGCTTTTTGTGCAGGATCGGCAACTACATTTGCTGATACAGCAGCGGGCGGTGTATGGAGCAGCAACAATACTGAGATCGCAACCATTGGCGAAGCCGGGATTTCAGGCATAGCAGCCGGAGTTGCAAATATATCTTACACGGTAACTAATGGTTGTGGCGTTGCATCTGCCGTTACTACTGTAACAGTTATTGCATCCCCTGCATCCGGTACCATTACAGGCGCCGGTACGGTATGCAAAGGCGTTTACTCTGCGATCACTTTAATGGACACGGCAACGGGAGGAACATGGAGCTGCACAAATTCCAGGGCAACGATCTCAGCAGCAGGAATGCTTACGGGCGTTACAAATGGATTGGACACAGTTAAATATACCGTTACAAATATGTGCGGTACTTCCACCGCCAGCAAAGTTATAGCGATAGGTACTTTAACTGTAAGTGCAATCAGCGGCACCCCCACATCTGTCTGCAATGGTACTGCAATCGCCCTTACAGATGCAACACCGGGTGGTACCTGGAGCAGCAGTAATACCTCTATTGCTACTGTTTCGGCCGGCGCTGTTGCCACTTTATCTCCGGGTATCGATACTATTATTTATTCTGTTTCAGGCAGTTGTGGATTTTCAAATGTGATCAAGGCCATAACCGTTAAAGCCATACCTTCGGCTGGGCCTATTGCAGGTTTGTCCAGCGTATGTGCGGGCTCTACTATTACGCTAACTGACACCTCCACAATTGGTTCACACACCTGGAGTAGCAGCAATACGGCTACTGCCACGGTGAGTACAAGCGGGGTTGTAAAGGGTATTAGCCCCAGCGCTGTAACCATTACTTTTACCCATACGGTCAACGGTTGCGTGAATTCAGAGACAGCTTTGGTAACTGTGGACTCAATACCATTTGTAGCGTCTATTGCCGGCACTTCATCTGTATGTGTTCACGCTACGGATACATTAAGTGATGTTACCCCCGGTGGTGTGTGGAGTACCAATTCTGCGGCCAGGGCTACGATAGGTTCGGTAACTGGTGTAGTAACAGGCGTAAGCAGTTCAAGCCCCGCGCCCATGATCACTTATAGCTTAACGGACATGAACGGCTGTACTAATAAAGCAACAGCGACAGTAACTGTTAATGCGGTACCTGTTGTTGCAGCTATCGGCGGCCCGGCAACAATATGTGCCGGATCGCCAATGACCTTTACCGACCTGACAGCCGGTGGCGTCTGGACTTATACTGATCCGGGCTATCCTATTGCGATATTCGATTCTGCGGCTACCGTTACCGATATGTTTGCAGGCCCTGATTCTATGATTTATACCGTTACCAATGCCACTACAGGCTGTGCGACCAGTGTTCATAAAACAGTAACTGTAAATCCATTGCCCGCAGTGCCTGTGATAACGGGAGCAAGCGCAATTTGCCTGGGCTCCCTTCCGCTTACTGTATTACACGGCTCCACAGGCACTCCTGATAGCTGGACTACCAGTAATGCAGCAATTGCTACTATATCTACAGGTGGCACAATAACTACTGTTAGCGCAGGGGTGGATACCTTTACTTATACTTATACATCAGGCGGATGCAGGAACAGTGCAACAACTGTTGTAACGGTGAACGCATTACCGGTAGTAGCGCCCATTACGGGTATTACATCCGTATGCATTCATTCCTCAGATACGTTAAGTGATGCTACCCCAGGCGGTGAATGGAGTACAAGTTCTGCTGCCAAGGCTACGGTAGGTTCGGCAACAGGAGTAGTAACAGGTCTGAGCAGTACCAGCCCAGTCCCAACGATCACTTACAGCTTGACCGACATGAATGGTTGTACCAATAAAGCCACAGTCAACGTAACTATTAATGCGGTTCCTGTCGTGGCCGCCATCGCAGGCCCTGCAACTATATGCGCAGGGTCGCCAATGACCTTTACTGACCTGACCCCTGGTGGTATATGGACTTATACCGACCCGGGCTATGCCATCGCAGTATTCGATTCTGCCGCTGTGCTGACTGATTCGGTTTCAGGCCCTGATTCTATAATTTATACCGTAACAAATGGCATTACCGGCTGCACGACCAGTGTTCATAAAACAGTAACTGTAAATCCATTGCCCACTGTGCCTGTGATAACGGGGGCAGGTTCTATTTGCCTGGGCTCCCTTCCGCTTACCGTATTACATGGTTCCACAGGCAGCCCTGATAGCTGGACCAGCAGTAATGCAGCAGTGGCTATTATTTCTACAGGCGGCACAATAACTACAGTTAGCGCAGGCGTGGATACCCTTACTTATACTTATACATCGGGCGGATGCAGGAATAGTGCTACAACTATTGTAACAGTGAACGCATTGCCGGTAGTAGCGCCCATCACAGGTATGGTCGCCGTATGCATCGGCTCAACTGATACATTAAGTGATATAACCCCCGGTGGTGTATGGATTACCAGTTCCGCTACGAGGGCAGCTGTTGGTTCTGTAACCGGTTTTGTAACCGGCGTGAATGCTGCCACCCCTGTACCCATAATCACCTACAAAGTTACTGACGGCAACGGATGTATCAATACTGCCACTACGCCGGTAACGGTAAATGCCTTACCTACAGTTGCCACCATTAGCGGTGCCACCTCAGTTTGTGCCGGTGCCACAATTCTTTTAGCAGATGCAACAACGGGTGGTACCTGGAGCAGCAGTGACGTTACAATTGCTACGGTTGATGGTTCCGGTCATGTGCTCGGTGTTACTGCCAGTGCGCTAACGATTACCTATACAGTAACAAACGTATCCGGGTGCAGCAGTTCCAAATACAAAACGGTTTCCGTGAACCCGCTACCAGTGGCCGGCATAATTTCAGGCCCGCTCACCCTGCCTATGGGATCAACCATAACACTTGTTGATACAACCAGCGGTGGCACCTGGACAAGCCACAGCACAGCTATAGCCACAATTACTGCTGCGGGTATCGTACACGGTGTTGCAGTTGGCACATCAGTAATATCCTATTCTGTAGCAAGCCATAGCTGCGGCACAGCCATTGCTACGGTAACTATTTCTGTTACCAGTCACTCGGGTAGCAGACAAATTGATACGAGTTCGACTTCCACCGATAATGAGCATACACAGGTCCCTGTTATTGTAAAGACCCTGGCGCCAATATCAGTATATCCGAACCCAACAAATGGGTCGTTTACTATTGATCTATCTGAAATAAAAAGCAACGTCACTGTGAATATCACTGACGAAGAAGGGAGATTAATTGAAACACGGGAAGTATCGGGAAATGACGAAAGAAAGGCGCAATACAATCTAAGCAATGTGGCGCGCGGCACTTATTTGATCCAAATAGTCGGATCAGGTACTATTTACCAGGGTAAGATAGTAATCTGGTAGGTTTGGCGCATTGGTACTAATGTATTTTTCATTTCATAACCACGGGTAGCACTACTGCTCCAGTCCGCAAAAATGTTTCAATCGCCGTATCGGGCAAGCCTTTCAGCTTGCCCGATTGCTTTTCGTAGAGGCAATGGCGTGAAAGTATCCTGGCAGGAATAGTAAAAGGCGTTCAGGAACAACAAAAAACAGTAGTCGATCTGCAAAGACGCATGGCATAGTTAATAAAACAAATGGAGAAACTAACCGCCAAAAGTTGATGTATTCCACAAGATTTTGCGCCAATTTCTCGGCCAGAATATGCGATTTAACTCATTGTGCCCTAGAGGGGCCGTAGAGAATCGCTATACAGAAACAGACAGTTTTTGACACCGATAGACACTAACCTCAATTAAAATAGTCCTTCGAGACACTATGAATGTCTATGTACGTCTATTCCTATTCATTCTTGTGTAATAGTTTTACCCCCGTCCAGTCCGCAAATATGTTCCAAAACCCGTGCCCAGCGCTGGTTTTGTCGTTTTAAAATTGCCGCCGTAGAGCAGCCGTAGAGAAATGGAGTATGGGAAATGGTATGTGAAAAACTAAAAAATGGGTTGTCGTGGGGCTGCCTGGTTAAATAACAAAAAAGATAAACAAACGGCATTTTCATCACATTATGAGATGAGCCCTGTTTGTATAGCGAATTTTACCAGCCCTGCTATGTTTTTTGCATTGAGTTTACTTAATAGGTTTTTGCGGTGGGTCTCTACGGTATTTGTGCTGATAAACAATTCTTCTGCAATCTCATTTGTATTGTATTCCAAAGCTATTAGTTTCAGCACTTCTTTTTCTCTGATCGTGAGGTGGGCTATTATACCGCCCACCCGCAAACGCTTATCCCTGCAAAACTTATTCTTGAAGCCCCGTTTGCCTCTGCTGCTGAAATGGTAAATGAGGCCACAATTCTCGCATTTCCGGCCAGCTATTTCACTAATCTGAAAGTGGATAATTCACTACAAATAAAAAGTGTGCAGCAACCCTTCCTCTGGATGCATGGCGTTGATGATGATTTTATCAGCATCAGCCAGGGACAAATCGTTCACAAAATCTACGGCTACAGGATGATGAAAAAATAAAAAAGATAG
>Ga0206969_1195_pt1 | contig 14571 bp, 14 predicted proteins | sample Alteio_BWOrgHeat_87_FD_153256 | JGI IMG/M metagenome (GOLD analysis project Ga0206969, IMG submission 153256) | Enriched cells from forest soil in Barre Woods Harvard Forest LTER site, Petersham, Massachusetts, United States -... | ecosystem: Environmental > Terrestrial > Soil > Temperate forest >... | reverse complement strand
CGAATACGTCGAATCTTTTTTTACTAATGCAGAAAAGAGAAAACAATACCGAAAATGAAATTAACTGGACAGTACTCGGTGGCTATTTCTTCAATTATTATCAAGGCAAAAGCAAGACTGTCGCATTTATTGATTCCGCCGGGTTGAAGCAAAATCCTTTGACAATGGTAAAGTCGGATAGTGTGCAGGAACTAACAACATAACGAGAAAGCCTGAAAGAAAAAGAAAAACAGGGAAATTGATATTGCTATCTGCGGTTTTATTATAAAAGTTCCTAAATGCATTAATAACGTATAAAATGAACAATAGAACTATTGACCAAGCGAAGAAAATTACCAAAACCCTGTAGGGCGGGCTAAAAAAGGAAACTGGAAATCCAACCAAATAATCAGGTCCTTTGTTTACCTGGAAAATGGTGTAAATAGCTTCAGTGAAAAAATTTGCGGTAGTTGCAGGGGAAAATGAAATATTACTGCCACCAGTACCTACCAAAAATGGTTGGCCATAAATCAATTTCTTAATGGCAATATTTATTGGAATAGAGATAAAGGCAAGTATCCCCGTATAAACCCGCTGGGTAGGTTTTAGTTTATTTATGCCAGGAAAAAACAAAATTATCATCAAAATAAAAGGAAGGATAACAATATACCTTTCATGCGTGTACATACTTAAATTAGCAAATAATATGCTCCATATAAGACTTATATACCGGTGGGCATTATCCTCATTAAATGTATCAATATGCTCATTGGTATTCTTAACTGCCTTCAAAACAAATAACAATGACAACAAACAAAACGTCATTGCAAACCCTTCCAAAATACCGCCTATATACAATTGCGTTATATCAAACAATGCAAACCTTGATAAACCAACTGTAAAGCTGAAGAAACAAGAAATCAGGAACGACTTTGTGAATATATTAAGAATGTAAGCGAAAATAAACGTATTTAATGTCTGGATACTGATATTGACAATATAGTAAGCATTCAAATTTTTAGGAAGATGCTCAATAAGGAAATTGGAACAAAAAACAGTTATTGGCCTGAATTTTCCCATTGCGGCATAAGCATTGTTAGTTGCTATAAAGCCTTTAACCTGGAAGTGGATATTTAACACACTAAGATCATCGCCATAAATAGCGGTAGTCTTGTACTTTAAAAAATAATAATAAATAATAACCGGAGCGGCTATCAGGTAAATTATCCAGTAATAGTTGTCTTTATCCTTAAACATAAATTTTATAAAAATAGCACTATTTCCTAAAACCTGAATTTCAATTTCAGGTTACGGTTATAATAAGGGTCCTGCTCCATATAGTCATTCCATTTGGCTGTAAAAATAGCCAAATCGTGCTGGTGTTGATGCCATGTTTTTTTATTGCGCATGGGGTGGCCTCGGGTAGCAGATTCGTGGTGGTACAGTTCTACGGTGGGCAGGTACACATTTGTATAGCCTGTTTGCAGTAGCTTCAGGCACAGGTCAAAGTCGCTGTATTCCACCACATAGGTCTCATCCATTCCGCCCACCTTGTCAAACATACGCTTCTCCACCAACATGCAGGCCCCCGTAAGCACTGTGTAGTTGCCCAGGGTCTTTATGCGGCCCTGGTAGCCATTATCGTCTTTGTGCATGTGGGCAAATACATGAGTGGCAGTGCCATCTGGTTCCAGCGCTATGCCCGCGTGTTGTATAGTGTTGTTGGGGTAAAGGAGCTTTGGGGCTACCGCGCCCACATGGCTCTGTGTACCCAGGTGGCCGCTTTGCATACAGGCCACCATTTTGGTGAGCCAGCCGGCGTGTATCACTTCCACATCATTGTTCAGCAGCAGCAGGTATGCGCCATTACTGGCCCGCGCCCCTATGTTTATAAGCGCTGAGAAGTTGAAAGGGATATTGGCGTCTATACATTTTATTTTTTCAGGGTGCCGTGTGGTTAGCTCTTTTATTAGGTCAAAGAAGGCTGGGGTAGTGCTATTGTTATTAATGATAATGATCTCGTAATCTGGATAATCGGTTTTAGCGAGGATGGAGCGTACAGCCTGCCCCAATAGGGCTGCATGGTCTTTTGTGGGGATGATAATGCTTACTTTTTTGCATACCCCTATTTTGTAATTCAAACTATATTTACCGCTTACCCCTGGAATGTCCAGGACAGTTGCGCGCCCGTCAAGCCAGAGTTCTATTGACGCCTTCATGGCCCGGTCATTTGCTTCTGTATCGCTTTCGCTGATGGTTTCCGTAAGCTTGTGCGCCAGCACCTTGGTAATATTACTTATCATGCCTGTGAAATGTGCCGTAAAAAGCAACAGGTCGTATGGTCGCCTGAATTTTAAAGTCCCGAAACATGCCGACCAGTAATTTAGTAATTCGGTTTTCACTAAGAATACGTTGCCTATATAGTTGTGCGTCATCAGGTACTGTGGCGAGAAACCAGGTTTAAAAACAGGGTTGGTATATATGCCATCCTTGTTTATTTCGTCTTCATCGCCATAAATGATAGTTAGGGAGTCATCCATTCTTGCCTTAATGGCAAATTCAAAAAGGGAAAACGGTGCCAGCAGATGGTGAGCGTCTGTTATAAGTACATATGGACCGGCAAAATGAAGGAACTCTTTGCCGAGGTAGTCAGATAAACAGTTGCCCTGCCCGCCGTCTATGGCATGTACCCGTTGTTCGGTTTTGTTGAGGTCGTCTAATAATTGCCGGGAGTCAGCGTTTATGGCAGGGGTATAAACAATTGTAAGCTGCCAGTGGGGATATACCTGGTTGAGTATGGATATAACAACGCGTTCTAACTGCGCGGGCTGTATATCATCAGGTACCGGCATCAGTATGCTGAAGTTGGGTTTCACCTCCAGGTATTGTAGCAGGGAAGCTGCTGCAGCCATCTGTTCCGGGTGTTCGCGGTCCAGTATCCACTGGTTGTAATCGATTGTTTTTTCTTTTGTTATCCCAGACCTGTTCAGCGCTTTTTTTGACGCGTTTCTTAGCACCTTAAATCCCGGCTTTGTAAGCGCAAATGAAGTGAATCCCAGGATGCTGGCGATCTTGCTTTTTCCGGGTTCTGATATTTTGGAAAGGTTTTTTTTCATTCAAGAAGGGTGGTTCCCTTCCATAAAATTAAGAAAAATGGGGGAATGGGGTGATAATTTAAAAAAGCATCCGGTAGTTGTCGCATATTTCGGCGGCATCGCCACGGTGGGTGATGTGTCCGTTTTCCATAAGCACTGCCTTATTGCATATTTTCATTACCCCTTCGGGGAAGTGGGATACGAAAAGAATGGTGGTTCCTGCGGCCTTAAGCTGCTCTATCTTCCCGGCGCATTTAGCCTGGAACCCCTGGTCGCCAACAGCAAGCACCTCGTCGATTATCAGTATATCGGAATCGTTGGCCAGGGAGATGGAAAAAGCAAGCCGCGCTACCATGCCCGATGAATATTGTTTCACGGGCATACGCATCACTTCGTCGCTTAGTTCAGAAAATTCGCGTATGTTCTCTACCACATTGGTATTGCTTCGGGCCGTGCCATAAAGCGCCAGCAAAAGAGCTACATTCTCATAACCGGTAAGTTCCAGTTCCAGGCCTGCGCCTATGGCCAGTATGGGTGCAAAAGATCCGTTTACGGTCACCTTCCCGTTCCCCGGTTTAATAACGCCGGCGATAGTGCGCAGTAAAGTGCTCTTCCCAGAGCCATTCCTGCCAAGTATGCCTAAGCTTTCACCTCTTTTAACGTCAAGGCAAATATTGTGTAATATTTGTTTTGATTTAAAGGGGCTTTTGCGGTGCGTTATCAGGTCTTTGAGCGAATATACGCCCACATTGTTCTGCCAGAAGCTAACATCCACATTCTCCACCTTTATGATAGTTTCTGCACTCATTGCGTAGCTGTTAAATGGCTGAAATGAATTGGTTTTTTAACCTGTTGAAAACAAACTGGCCTAATAAATACATCCCAAATGCAATGATAATGCAATGCACCCAAAGGTCGAGCGAGGGTGGGGTGGTTTCGTAAAAAATGGTCCTTCCCAGCTTTATAAAGTAGTATATGGGGTTACATTGCACTACAAGCTGATAACGCTCCGGTATATTCTTTTCGGGATACCCTATCGGGGTGAGGAAGAAAAGAGCCGGCTGTACCGTGCCCCATATGATACCAATATCACGGAAGAATACATTCACAGAAGCAAGCAACAGGTTAAGCCCAAGCGCAAAAATGGCAAACAAGAGAATACAGGGCAAAATAAGCAGCAGCCTGGGCGTATATACCAGCCCAAACCAGTACATGAGGACCAGGAATACCGACAGTGTGAGCATCAGGTTAAATAATTCGCTCAGTGTCTCTGATAAAGGGAAGAAATACGATGGGATATTAAGTGACTTCAGCAGCCCGGCAGAGCCAACAATGCTGCCTACAGTTTGACCGGTTACATTAGAGAAAAAGAACCATAATATAAGCCCCGATGAAACAAATAAAATATAATTGGGTAATCCTGAATTGGCTTTAAAGATCACTATAAATATCAGCAGGTATAATAACGGCTTCAGGAACCCCCAGAAAAAGCCAACCAACGAGTTTTTATATCTTAAAATAATGTTTCGTTTGCTCAGGGCATATATGCGCGTGATATTTTGCACGTTGTGGATTTTGTTGATACTTTGCAGCCGGTGTAAACTACCACGGCAGTTTTAATAATGAAAATATTTATAAACGCACGCTTTTTATCACAGCCCCTTTCCGGCGTACAAAGGTATGGAATTGAATGTAGCAGACAAATAAAAAAGTTGCACCCCGATGTTGTCTTCCTTACGCCCAAAAACATATTGTATGCCGATATTGCTCAGGAACTTGGTGCAGAGATAATTGGAGTAAATACAGGCCACCTATGGGAGCAGACCGACCTGCCCCTATACATGGCCAAGCAGCGACACCAGCCGCTACTCAATTTCGCTAACACTGCACCTTTGTTATACAGCAACAACTACTTAACGATTCATGACCTTGCCTTTTATCATCATCCCGAATGGAATTCAAAAATGTTCTCGGCTTGGTACAATATATTGGTTCCAAGGCTCGCATATGGCAGTAAGCATTTGTTTACTGTAAGCTACACCATGGCTGGCGAACTGGTGAAGTATTATGGGGTGCCACCGGCCAAAATATCAGTAACCTATAATGGTATATCTCAAAGAATGATAGATGCTAAGCCAACAGCGCCGATCGCCAAGGAGCGTATCATATTGTCGGTCGGGTCATTTAATACACGTAAAAATCATCAGAAGCTCATAGCGGCATACTTAGACAGCAGTGTTAAAGATGACTACCAATTGGTAATAGTGGGTGATAAGAACAAGGTTTTTAGTGAAACCGGGATTGACGAAGCTACCTTGGCGGGAAGCAACATAAAAATACATCAACGCTTTACAGAAAATGAATTGATAGAATTGTACCATAGGGCGGAGGTTGTTGTTTCCTTGTCGGCATATGAGGGCTTTGGGATACCCTTACTGGAAGGGTTGTATAATGGCTGCAGGATCATTTGCTCTGATATACCGGTTTACAGGGAGCTATACGATGGGCTCGCCGATTTTTGTAACCCGGATGATATGGATAGCGTCTGTGGAGCTTTGAATGCAATCGCGAATAAAAATACAATTTTGGGTGAAAAAAAGGAACTGGCCATGCTGTTGGAAAAATATAATTATGCACGATCTGCACAGGTTATATTGGATCGGATACAAGGTGTTGTGAAATGAATCGGGTCGGCAACTGCAAATGTTAGTATTTGCACAAAATATTCAGGTACAATAAGCGTTTGGGGTTTTTAGTTATATTTGTTAGTCCAAATTTCGCTCATGACTTTGTTAACCATTTTGCTCCAGGCCGCTACAGCTGCGCCTGCCGACAGTGTTGTAAAAGCCGCACAACAGGAAGCCGCAGCATCGGTAGAAAAAATATCCTTGTTTCATCTTTTGCAGGAGGGCGGGGTGCTGATGATTCCGCTGCTGCTGTGTTCCCTTATTTTGGTGTATGTATTTGTGGAGCGCCTACTGGCAATCCGTAAGGCTTCGGCTATTGATAAATCGTTTATGATACGCATTCGTGAGCAACTGGAAACAAAAAACATCGCCAGGGCTATGGACATCTGCCGCAGCGTGAATACGCCCATTTCCAGGGTAATAGAGAAGGGCGTTAGCCGCATAGGGAAACCACTGGACTATATAGAAAAATCTATGGAAAACACCGGCAAACTGGAGGTTTACCAACAGGAGAAGAATCTGTCTATTTTATCCACCATCTCGGGCATAGCACCGATACTTGGCTTTCTGGGTACTATTGCCGGGATGATAATCTTATTCTTCAATGTGCAGCACCAGGGTTTTTCGCTTGAGACTATTGCCGGCGGTATTTACACAAAGATGGTCACATCGGCTACCGGGCTTATCATCGGCTTGCTTGCTTATTTAGGCTATGCCTATCTCAATGCACAGATCAACAAGAATGTAAACCGGATGGAAGCTGCTTCAGTTGAATTTTTAGACATAATACAGGATACAAACCATTAAGCGACCAGATGAACATAAAACGCCGCCTTCCACACGATCCGCAAGGGCACTCATCAGCGCTGAATGACATACTATTCATATTGCTGTTGTTTTTCCTTATCATTTCTACCCTTGCCAATCCAAATGTGGTAAAGCTCAGCATTCCCAAGGCTAAGAGCGACACCAAGGCAAAGCAAACGGTGGTGGTATCTATAAATGACAAGCAGGAGTTTTTTGTGGCTACAACCCAGGTACCAGTTGACTCCCTTCAATCCTTTATAGCAAGGGCCATAGCCAAATCGCAGGATGCCGAGCCTACCGTCGTCATTAATGCCGACAAACAGGCAACTGCCGATAATGTCGTAGCCGTTATGCGCGCCGCCCACGACCTGAACCTACGCACTGTGCTGGCTGTGGAAAATAACAGCAGGTAGGTGTTTCGTTACGGCGCGCTATAAAAACAAAACCCGGTCGCGTGCAAGCAGCGGCTACCGGGAATAACTATACAAAGATAGGATAAATTCTTTTATCGTCTTTATTGATTAATTCATTCCCCTTATATTTGCCCATCAAACATTATGGAATTAAGTAAGAATTTTCAGCACAACGAAGCGGAACAAAAATGGTATGCGCACTGGAATGGCGCAGGATATTTTAAGAGCGAACCCGATGACCGCCCCCCTTATACGGTTGTGGTACCGCCGCCTAACGTCACAGGCGTGTTGCACATGGGCCATGCCCTCAATGATACCGTACAGGATATACTCATTCGCCGTGCAAAGATGCTCGGCTACAACACCTGCTGGGTTCCCGGCACCGACCATGCATCTATAGCCACTGAGGCTAAGGTGGTGAACATGCTCCGCGAAAGGGGCATAGACAAAAAGACACTTCCACGCGATGAGTTCATGACCTATGCCTGGGAATGGAAAGAAAAGTACGGCGGCATAATACTGAAACAATTGGAAAAGCTGGGTTGCGCGCTCGACTGGGAGCGTACAGCATTTACCATGGACGAAGATTACTATGCGTCAGTTATCAGGGTGTTTAATGAGCTGTATGAAAAGGGCCTCATCTACCGAGGGGTGAAAATGATAAACTGGGACCCTAAGGCAAAGACCGCCCTTAGCGACGAAGAAGTAATACACCGTCAAACCAACTCCAAGCTCTACTACGTTCGGTACCGTATAGACAGTGAAACGGAGGAGTATATAACAGTAGCTACAGTGCGCCCGGAAACTATTCTTGGCGATACTGCGGTTTGTGTGCATCCCGAAGATGGGCGATATGCGCATCTTGCTGGCAAGTACTGCTTTGTGCCGCTTATCAACAGGCGAGTACCCATCATTTTCGATGATTATATAGATAAGGAGTTTGGTACCGGAGCCCTCAAAGTGACGCCTGCGCACGATATTAACGACTACAACCTGGGCCTGAAACATGGCTTGCCCGTTGTGGACACACTGAATGAAGACGGCACCATGAGCGAGGCTGCACAGCTCTATGTGGGGCAGGATCGGTTTGCGGTGCGCAAGAAAATAGTAGAAGACCTGCGCGATGCAGGTAACCTTGTAAAAGAGGAAGACTACAGCAACCAGGTAGGCTTCAGCGAGCGCACAGATGTGGTGATAGAGCCGCGCCTGAGTATGCAGTGGTGGTGCAATATGCAGGAAATGGCAAAGCCCGCCCTTGATGCGGTAATGAATGATGAAATAGAATTTCATCCGGCCAAGTTCAAGAATACTTACCGGCACTGGATGGGCAACATCAAGGATTGGTGCATAAGCCGCCAGCTATGGTGGGGGCAGCGCATCCCTGCGTGGTATGATATGGAAGGTGGCCTCTATGTAGCTAAGACGAGCGAAGAAGCGCACACGGCATATAAGACCAAAAAACCTGAACTTGCTGCAAAGCACCCAGAACTAAGGCAGGACGATGATGTGCTGGATACTTGGTTCAGCAGTTGGTTATGGCCAATGGAGGTATTCAACTGGAACAAACAGCCGGGCAATAAAGACCTGGAATACTACTACCCAACCAATACGCTGGTTACCGCGCCAGAGATCATATTCTTCTGGGTGGCGCGTATGATAATGGCTGGTTATGAGTTTATGGGCAAGAAGCCTTTTGATAAGGTTTATTTCACTGGTATAGTAAGGGATAAGCAGGGCCGGAAGATGAGCAAATCGCTGGGCAATTCGCCAGATTTGTTGCAAATGATAAAAGACAATGGAGCTGATGCAGTGCGATTTAGCGTTATGATCTCATCCCCAGCGGGTAATGACTTGCTGTTTGATGAAAGCCAACTGGAACAGGGCCGCAACTTCTGCAACAAAATGTGGAATGCGATGAAGCTGGTGAAAGGGTGGGAGAGCCGTTGCAGCGATGAGCTTGATGGCAACCAGGTACGTTTTGCGCTCGACTGGATGGATGCCCGCCTGGCCGCAGTTTCGCAGGAGGTGACGGAAATGATTAAGGAGTTCAGGCTGAGCGAGGCTTTGAAAACCATTTATTCACTAATCTGGAACGACTTTTGTTCGTGGTACCTGGAGTGGGTGAAGCCGGGTATGGAGCAGCCTATATCTGCACACGTTTACAAGCGCACCATTGCAATTTATGAGCAGTTGCTGCAATTGGCGCATCCGTATCTGCCGTTCATTACCGAAGACATTTACCACATTCTTAGTGAGCGTGGCCTGGGGGATGACCTGATAGTGAGACAATTGCCATTATATGAAACCCCAAATGCCGAAACGCTGAAAGAGGGGGCAATGTTGCAGGAAATAATAACTGCCGTAAGGGACACGCGCATCAAGAACCAGTTGAAGCCAAAAGATACCGTCAAACTGTGGATAGATACCGACCATCATGCTTTTTATGAGGGTGTGCAGGATATATTGCGCAGGCAGGTAAATGCGGAGCATATTGGCTATACTAAGGAGCCGAAACAGGGTTGCATATCGCTGGTGGTACAAACCGACAAATTATACATAGAAGCCGCTAGCGCTACCATAGATACCACTGTGCAAAGAGAGCAGATGGAGAAGGAAGTGATCTACCTGAAAGGCTTCATAGTAAGCGTAGATAAAAAACTGGATAACGTGAAATTTGTGCAGAACGCAAAGCCCGAGGTGATAGAGAACGAACGCAAGAAGCGGGCTGACGCAGTTGCCAAAATACAAACACTGGAAGAAAGCCTGAGCTTGATTTAGAGATAGCATTATGACACACATTGCGGCTTGAGCGGCTTCAGAGTTTATTTCTGTATTGTGTATTTCAAGTCCAGTCTGCGCTATCACAAGAGGAAAAAAAGACAAGAGCGTATTTACGGTTTATGGAAGGCTATCTAAGTCTGAGGGAGGGTATGCCATTAGATAACTCTGAACATTCTGTTCATTGAAGACGGGTATGTCGCTTAACCGTCAGATATTGTCGAAAGACTACTCACTGCCTTTTATGAACAAAAACAGACGTTATTTGAGGTAGCGGAATTCACCATGTCTCCGGGCATGAAGAAAAGTACGGAATAGGCAAAATGTGGCGTAATGGACAAAAAGTAGGCTGTTTTTTTATGCGTATTTTCTATTGATTTTTACTCATTTTGGATTAATGCACAGCATGCCGACACTTGGCTCTCCTAATAAGTGACGATGACAAAATAAATACCACCATCTGACTTGTTCTTTTCCATTTCTGCTTCGTCCCAAAAGTCCTTAAATAGCTCACTATTCGCGGATTTTGTGCCTCGCACAAAAGAAAAAGAACTTCGTCATATGGTAGTATTCATTTCGCCAGCGTCACTAAGCTGTTTTCAAATGCAAATAACAATTGTTTTCAAACCTGTCGGTGCTTTCAACTCTGCTGTACAAATCTTCAAGAAGTTGTTGCCTGCTCGCAATTATTTCTTTTAATTTTTGCGTGCGTTCCTTATCTGACAATTGAAACTACATTCCAGCCAAAGAAAGAAAGTAACGCTATAGGTAACAGGTTAGGCTTTATGCCACTCCTCAAGTGTCATCACATCAGCTTGCCGGGGAAAAACTTTAGTGGTCAGCACCTGGTGTACTTCTTCGTCTGGGTCTGCGCAACAATCCGACAATATAGTAATGCCGTAATCTTTATCTGCCGCTTCACGTGTAGTGGATAATACAACGCCACTGGTGGAGATGCCGGTGAGCACCAACTTACCTATGCTGTAAGCCCTTAGGATCACTTCCAGGTCGCTACCTGTGAATGCGCTTACCCGGCGTTTGGTAACGATCACCTCATCTGCTTGTGGGGCCAGGTCAGGGTGAACCTTCATAAACTCATTCATGTCCATGCTGGCAAATCCTGCCTTGCCACCACCGAAGCCTTTATTATTCATACTCACTTCGGGCGCTCCCTGCCTGAAGCCGACCACTACAAATATTACCGGGATCTTTTTCTCCCGCGCATGGGCTATGGCGTTAGCTACATTGCCTATCAGCGCTTCGGCAGCGGGTATCCGGCCAACTATGCCCATTTGCATATCCATTACAAGCAGGGCGGTACTTTGTGCGTTCTGTTCCATTTTTTAGTTTTTATGGTTGGTTAAGTTTCTAAATTTCCTCTAGAACGGTATCCTCGCTATCTTCAAGTTGTTCCAGGTTCTTTTTTCGTAGGTTGTCTTTTCTCAGGTACTTTGAAAATATGGCTGCAATAATAAGCGCTATTATACCCTGGCAAAGTATGGCGTTGGGTGCTCCTGTTTGCTGGGAAATTACGCCCAGCAGCAGGCTACCGATGGGCAACATGCCAAAATACGCCATAGCCACATAGCTCATTACCCGGCCCCGCATTTCTTTACTGGAGTTTACCTGAATTATCGTCATAATAATTGTTGTTTGCGACATCATCCCGAACCCGGTCAATACGGCAAACAACATAGCCAATGGGAAATAGCTGATGTGTGAGAAAAGTATAAGGCAACTGCCAAAAATGATGGTATTAATAAGGAGAACGAATTTGAGATCTGTGCCAGGTTTCAAAGACGCAAGGAATATGGAGCCGCATACCGCACCCAACCCAATAAAGCTATTGATGTAGCCATAAGTGGCTGCATCGCCTTTAAAGATCACCTTAGCAAATACCGGCAATAGGGTATTATAGGGTAGCACCAGCAGGCTTGTGAGGCCAAGCATGAGCATTACCATGCTTATTGCAGGTGTACCTTTCAGGTATCTGAAGCCATCTGCAAGTTCAGACTGCACCTTTTTCTTTACCGGATTTGGCACGTAAGCCGGCAGTTTCATCAATAACAAAGACGTAATAACAGCCACAAAGCTCAATGCATTAAGGCTAAAACATATGCCTGCTCCGAATTTTACCAGCACAATACCCGATAAGGCCGGGCCTACTAACCTGGCAAGATTCACCATTGAAGAGTTGAGCGCAAGTGCATTAGGCAAGTCTTCTTTGTTGGTTATCATTTCATGCACCATTGGCTGCCGTGCCGGCACATCAAATGCATTGATTATGCCAAGTAGCACGCTGAGTGTAAGTATTTCCCATACGGCATAGTTGCTGGTAAACAGGAGTATAGCCAGTAATACCGCCTGTATCATGGAGGCGACCTGGGTAAGCAGCAATACCTTAAAACGGTTGTACCTGTCTGAGGCGATGCCGCCAAGCAAGGAAAAAAGGAACGACGGAAACTGTGCTGCAAATACAGTAAGGCCCAGCATGAATGCCGAATGCGTCATAGTATAAACAACCCAACTCACTGCGGTACGCTGCATCCATGTGCCGATCTGCGAAATAGACTGCCCGGCAAAAAATAATCGGTAATTACGGTTTTTGAAAGCGTTGAATGTGGTAATACTCATGATTTGTTGCTCGCCTTTCTCCTAAAACTGCATTTGTTTTTCCATGAACGCAACGCTCAGCATCCAACTCATTAACAGGATGCCGATGAAAAACACAACAAGCGACATTACTTTCTGGTTTGAGACCCTGCCTGCACGCATAAGCAGGTACCCGATCACGAGGTTGAGCAAACCCCAGAAAACATTGACAGTAGGGGATGATGGCCCTTTACCCGCCGGAGTAGCAAATGGGGTAGGGAACACATCGCCAGAAACACCGTGAATAAGATGCGGAACTGTGTTAGCGATAAAGAGCCCGGCAAAAAAGCAGGCTATATACTGGTACCATTTCATAGATCGTTGATTTAATAAGTGATTTTATGGTGCAAAAGTACCGCCATAGTTTAAAATAAGGGTGTGACAAACGTCACAATATGCGGCATAAACGACGTCTTTAGTCAAATTTATTCTCTTTCAATATCAATAAAGCTCGCGATTTTTATGACAAGACCATTGATATATTCCGTGCGCAACGCTGATATCTTTTTAAGACGATTGACTTTTCTGTTAGTCTTTAAGAAATCGCTCCCAATGTGCTTCGTCTTCTTTCTCCCAATCCTCCTGCAACGCTTTTTCAGATATTGCCATTGCCATCGAAGTTAGCTGGGCATTGTCCAGGCTTTTAGATTCCCCGCTCGTCTTGTTTTTATTTTTCTGGCTCAGAAAAGAAATGAAATCAGCTGCTTCTTGTTTTAAATTGTCAGGAAGCATTGAGAATTGCGTAAATAATAACGAAGAATCCATACCGAAACAAATATCAATACAAATATAGCCAAAAAACGATCGGGCAGAGCGATAATTTTCAACTGCAAACCCTGATTATCTATCCCTCTTTCCGCGTATCCGGCTCAATGTTTCGCGGGTCACGCCCAGGTAGGATGCGAGCTGGGAAAGGGATATCCGTTGCAGCAATTGGGGCTTATTTTTTTCAATATAATGATAGCGTTCGGTGGGTGTGTACAATTTGAACAGGTTGCTGTGCTCTTCTGCCGCTAAAAGTATTTGCACCGATAAACGCCTGATAAACAGAATCATCTGCGGGTGTGAATTGAACTGTTCCAATATTACGTCTAAATCAAACACCCAAACTATGCTATCCTCACCTGCCTCAATAATCAGCTCCGACGCCCGCCTGCCATTTATGCTGCGTAGATTGGTTGTGAAATCCCCTTCAAAAGCGAAACTCAAATTTATCGCTACTCCGTCTTTATTACACCATGTGCGCAGATAACCTTGCTCCACTAAGTAAAATGAACGGCAAACTTCACCTTCCTTTAACAATACTTCACCCTTTTTCAATTCCCGGTTTTGCGCACAGCTTACCAGCAACCGGATATCTTCTTCAGTTGTTCTTTGTGAAACCGTTTTGATGGAAGCTTCGAGAATTTTATGATCCATGGTAGCTATGCAAATATCCTTATTTTGGCCAGCATTTACAATGGCCTTTAGCGATAACCGGATACCTGGCATTTATGTGAGAATGGTATTGTTTATCTCAAGATTTCAAAATAAGCGATTCTATATAGATCCGGGATTTCTTATTCTTTATTTCTTTCTCCCTCCGTTTAGCCTCTTGGAGCGTTTCAAATTGCTCGATATTTTTTAACTCCCATGGAGTGCCGGTGGCGGTAAATGTTGAATGACCAATATTATGTTCATGCAATCTTCTTTCAAGATTGGTACAAGCGCCAACATAATACTTGTTCACCTTGGCAGAAAAAATAATATAGACGTATGCCATGAAAACAAAAATACTCAAAGAACGTAAATAAAAAAGCCCTCCCGCATTTAGCGAAAGGGCTATAAGTGGCTTCGTTGGGACTCGAACCCAAGACCCATACATTAAAAGTGTATTGCTCTACCAACTGAGCTACGAAACCATAAGAGAAGAACTATATTAAATGATCCATTAAACGCAAAGAACACCCTGCACACAGTTTTTTCAATAATCTGAAAACCGTATGGGCAAGCCTCGAAGTGTTTAACCTGCTGGGCATACAAAATACCCTCTCCTATAGCTGGATACAAGACGACACCAGCAGCAAGACCTACGCGGTGCCAAACCGCCTCACATCGAGGTTGCTGAACCTGAAACTGCTGTTCAATTTTTAAATAATGATTATAGTTATTTTTTAAAAG
>Ga0206969_1132_pt1 | contig 14730 bp, 7 predicted proteins | sample Alteio_BWOrgHeat_87_FD_153256 | JGI IMG/M metagenome (GOLD analysis project Ga0206969, IMG submission 153256) | Enriched cells from forest soil in Barre Woods Harvard Forest LTER site, Petersham, Massachusetts, United States -... | ecosystem: Environmental > Terrestrial > Soil > Temperate forest > O... | reverse complement strand
CTCAATGCACACAATGAGTACGAAATGTGTTGGAATGGAAAGGGTAAATAACTCTATGTCGTTTTCCCGGCATTAAGCCATTGAGCAATATTGCTCAATGGCTCAATGCACACAATGAGTACGAAATGTATTGGAATGGGTAAATAACTCTATGTCGTTTTCCCGGCATTAAGCCATTGAGCGATATTGCTGAATAGCTCAATGCACACAATGAGTACGAAATGCGTTGGAATGGAAAGGGTAAATAACTCTATGTCGTTTTCCCGGCATTAAGCCATTGAGCAATATTGCTGAATAGCTCAATGCACACAATGAGTACGAAATGTGTTGGAATGGAAAGGGTAAATAACTCTATGTCGTTTTCCCGGCATTAAGCCATTGAGCGATATTGCTGAATAGCTCAATGCACACAATGAGTACGAAATGCGTTGGAATGGAAAGGGTAAATAACTCTATGTCGTTTTCCCGGCATTAAGCCATTGAGCAATATTGCTGAATAGCTCAATGCACACAATGAGTACGAAATGTGTTGGAATGGAAAGGGTAAATAACTCTATGTCGTTTTCCCGGCATTAAGCCATTGAGCAATATTGCTCAATGGCTCAATGCACACAATGAGTACGAAATGTATTGGAATGGGTAAATAACTCTATGTCGTTTTCCCGGCATTAAGCCATTGAGCAATTCAGCCATTGCGCCATTCTTTAGAAAGGGTAGCCTATGGAAATATTGAAGATGATATTGTTGGCGCGCCAGGTGGAGCTGTAAGGGTCTATCTGGTTAAACACCCAGCCGTTATTAGTAAAGATATAAGGCTTCTTTACCGGCATTGCAATATCCAGGCGGAGGGTAAGAAAGGATGCAATATCGAAACGGCTACCCAAACCGATGTCTGCGGCTATGTCCTGCCCGAGGGTGTTCAGTTCAAAATCACCACCGGGGAAGCTTGGATCCTTGTGGGCCAGCCATATGTTTCCCGCATCGGCAAATATGGCGCCATTCATTTTTACCGCCCCTGCAAATAGCGGCATTATCGGGAAGCGGTACTCCCCATTCCATTCCAGCTTTATATCGCCGGTGCGGTCTATCTGGTTACTGTTGTTGGTATTATTTATGTCGTAGTAGCTGCCGGGGCCAAGCGTGCGTATGCGCCAGCCGCGCAGGCTGTAAGGGCCCCCGGAAAAATATTGTTTTATGTATGGCAACGCATCAGACTGGCCGTAGGGGATACCAACGCCGCCATAAAACCGGAACGCAAAAACAGAATGTGGCAGCGTAAAGTAATGCCGCGCATCAAAGTCGAATTTGCCATACTGCGCATATTGAATTTTGTACAGGTCGTTGAGTGCCACGCCAAGCTGGTCAACACCGTTTAGCAGGCTCCCAGCTTCTTCCAGCCCTAGTTTCAGATAAGAGTAATTGAGGCCATGTTTTGAGGCTATATTGTCGAAGGTGAAGGAAATGTTTTCTCCCTCAATGAAATTTTCCTTATAGCTGTTTCTTAAATAGGCATTACTGTCAAGTACCTTCCTGAATGAATCGGTTTCCACAGGCAGGCGAATGATATTTATGAATGCCGGGGAAAGTGTCCAGGTTATGTTTTTTGTTTGCCTCCAGCTATAGGAGAAATTGAGGCTGGTATTGATGAGCGTAAAATAACTCACTCGGTCTATTACGTTCTCTCCTCCGCCTACGATGGTATGCGGCAGGTTGCTGTTGTTGAAAAGGGAAGAGGCAATAGGTGCCAGGAATTTTGGAAAATCAAGGCTGGCATTTACGCCGTAGGATTCAGTGAGGATACTAAAGTTATTAATGAATTTTCCGCCCGCATTATAAGCAAATTCCAGGCCGCCGTTAACCCCCACAGTGAGCAGGTTAGCGCCTTTCAGGAAATCCCTGCTCCTGAAATTCTCTCCAATGGAGTGCCCCAACGCATAGGTGGACCCACTGGAGAGTTCGTACAATGTGGAGAGCTCGTACTTCTTTGTCCGGTTGAGAAAAATATTGCAGTCGAGTATCCTGCTGTTTTTATAGTTCTCGTGAAATTCAATACGGATGTACTGGAAGATGCCCAGTTCGTTGAGGTTTTTATATGTTTTATCATAGTCGGCCTGCGAATATTGATTGCCCGGGTACAAGTAAATATGTTTGTACAACACTCCTGCATGAACGTAGTCTTTGTGGTATTTGAAAACAATATCCCCAAGTGTTTTTTGGATCATATTTGTATCTTCCAGGTCAGAGACATTATTATAATCGGGATACACAGTTACCTTACCAATGGAGAATGTTTTGAACGCGAGGGAATCATCGGCAAGCTGCACGAAACCGGTAATGTCCATAGTAGGTTTTTTGTGCGCCCTGCCGGTGGATATGAAATTAACAGCCCCTTCAAAAGGGCTTTCTACGTCTTTAAACAATGTTTTGTCAACCGTGTCAAGACCGTTAATGAAGTTCACGTTTTCTTGTGTGAACCGGTAATATCCATTGTTTCGGACTTCTGATGTGATCCTGCTTCTTTCATCGTCAAGAAGGCTATAGGTGAACTCTTTTCCTTTTTGCAAAACAGACTGGTCGGAACTGGCATGGATTATATGGGCCACATTACTGTCGGCAATTTCAAAGTTTACATTCTTGATGAGGTAATTAATGCCGGGATATGCTGTGAATGTGGCAAAAGCTTTTTTACGGGCTATCTTAAATGTATCCTTGATCCTGGCATAAAAATACCCCTGGTTGAACAGGTAGCTTTTCATGTTTTGTTCGGAACGTACTATCAGCGATGTATCCAAGATCACCGGGCGTTCTCTTGACTTTGGCAGGGAAGTATCGGGTGCGTTGTGCAACTCGTCATAACGCCTGTTATAAAGCGTGAGCTTCACCGGGAATATCCCCAGGAAATAGGAGTTTGGTTTTTGGATAATGTACCTGCCCAGGTTGTCTTTTAATTCTCCTTTATTAGCGATCGGTTTTTCCGATTTCAGAACGATCTTATTTTTCCTCAGCAGGTATTGGTGGTCTCCCAGGTTCCGGGTACTGTGGCAGCCTATTGATAGCAGGAAAACGGCCGCAAGCAGCATATTTAAAACCCGGTTCCTGTTATCAAATACTTTATTGCTCATGTATGGGGGTAACAACAATTGCTATAAATTTGCTGTGTATGCTATCTAAGGCGCAAATTAAATACATTCGGTCGTTAACGCACCAAAAATTCCGCAATGAATATAAGGTATTTATAGCCGAGGGCAGCAAGATAGCCACAGAGTGGCTTTCTGGCGAGGCAAGTGTGAAAATGATAATTGCAACAGAAGCCTGGGCCGTTCAAAATATCCGCCTGATCTCAAGGCACCCCGAGGCCGAATTGGCTACTGTAAGCGACCGGGAACTTGAAGCCATTTCCACGCTGCAAACGCCAAACCAGGTTTTGCTTGTTGTACCTATGCCTGCACCTGAAGATATACCCCAGCTGCAGGAATGGTGTCTTGCCCTGGACGATATTAGTGACCCTGGGAATATGGGAACGATCATACGCATAGCCGATTGGTTTGGCATCCGGCATATAGTATGTTCGCCGGGTTGCGTTGATGTGTATAATCCTAAAGTAGTGCAGAGCGCCATGGGAGGACACTTGCGTGTAAGTATGTATGAATCGGAACTGTTACCGTTTTTGTCAGCCACCGGATTGCCAAAAATTGCAGCTACATTGGATGGGGGGTCTGTATATAATATGAAGCGGACGGAAGCGGGGGTGCTGATAATAGGAAATGAGTCGAAGGGCATCTCTGACAGTGTATTAGCTGTTGTGTCAGAAAAGGTGATGATACCCCGAAAGGGTGGGGCGGAGTCGCTGAATGCAGGGGTATCTGCCGGTATATTGTGTGCGTTGTTGCTCCCTTGTTAAACTTTCATCTTAATACAGCAGTCTAACCGGTATTGATAAAATAATGGCATGACAATTGCCGTTCTATAGAAAGTAACTAATTACCCATAGTATGAAAAAATTATTGATCGTCATTTTATTTTTGAGTGGATTTCTTACACAGGCCGGGGCGCAGAGTATGCTGAAGGTGAGCCTTGCAGATAATAGCCCTATAAATGTATCGGTTGACCACCGTTTCTTCAACAAGCGTGGCCAATCCGTGACCGTTGGCGACCTGCCTTACGGGCGGCATTTTTTACAGATTCACTCGGCTATGCCCGGGCGTAGGGGCAGGATGTTCCAGGATATTATTTATGAAGGAAAAGTGAAAACAGCGCCTGGAATGATCACCGTAATGATATATGACCCTGTCACTGGAGGTATAAACACCCACCAGGAGCAAATAACTGCCTATAATGCACACAGGCCGGCATACAGTGTGCCAAGGGACCAATACGATGATGAACAGGATAATGGTAATAACGGTGCCGGACGAGGGAATTATAATAATAATTCCGGGAATGGCCAGTATGGAGAGCGCACGGATGGAAACAATAGTAACAATTACCGGAACAATGAACCGCCTGCAACGCCTGTAAATGCAGGCACGCTCACTGCTGCCAAAATTGACAACCTGAAAACAAAAGTTACTGCAAAGAATACGGATACTGAGCGGATGAACATAGTGAAGGAAGCCCTGAAGGATGAGCAAATAACCACCAGCCAGGCCGGAGATATGATGGACTGGTTCAACTTTGAAAGCAGTAAGGTGGACTTTGCCGAATGGGCCTACACGATAACTGTGGATAAAGGAAACTTTATGGACCTGGAAAATAAGTGCAAGTACAAGAATTACCAGGACGACCTGGATAAGTTTATCAAGGCCCAGAAGTAATAAATTTCACGCAAAGGACACAAAGAATTTGTTGAGCTATTGTGAAGTGAACCGCTCGCAAAAAGGTAGCAAAGGCTCATGTTGTCGTTTCCGGTTTTTTGGCGTGTAAATGATATATACCTTGCACGGCACAGTTTTGCGCATATGTTAAAGGGGGCGTTCATAAGTGTCCCGAACCTCAAATGCATTGGGCATGGTTACAGGGTCAAGCCCTGAAAGGGCGAAATCTATTAGCGATGGGCATCGCCCATCGAACTCGCGTAGGACACGAAACACCACACCAAATGCACGAAACCATCCCATTTGCAGTATAATAAACTGGGGCGCAACTAAACTCAACTCGCCTCACTGCTAGGAACAGCCTGTCCCGATTTTTTCGGGAAAGCAGCGTCACGCAATGAGAAAAGCAACGCAGACGTCATGGACTATTAAATTGTCGATCTGTTTTCTTTCACCAAACTGAAATACCTGTTAAAGAGTTTTCCGGTAATGATGCCTATTGTGGCTCCCAGCAGGCCGCCGCAAGTTACATCAAGCGGAAAGTGAACACCAACATAAACTTGGGCAAAGGACACCAGCAACGCCCAGATGATAGCCACCGGCACCACCCATTTAGCGACCTTGCCTAAGGTGACGGCAGCAAATACTCCCATAGAAAAATGATTGGCAGCGTGAGCCGACGGAAAGCTGTACCCGCTACCACACTCAACAAGGAGATGGATGACATGGGACAGGTAGGGGTTATTACATGGCCGTACCCTGTGAAAATATGGTTTGATTACATTAACGCTGATCTGATCGGATAAAGCAAAAGATATTAAAAAGACAAGGCACCATATCCATCCGTTTTTCCTGAATTTAACAGGCATGAATATCGCCATAAACACATATAGCGGTGCCCAGAACAGTGGGTTGCGCAGGCACGGTACCACAGCGTCGAAAAATGCGTTGTGCCACTGGGTATTCATATAATACCAAATGTGGTGATCGCAGGATACTACTATGTCGTGTAATCTTTTAAGCATTCTTCTTTTTAAAGATCATTATCAGGCGTGGGGAGTCGAGCGGATGATAAGAATTTAACTGGTAATCCCCGAAGGTGCCTACGAGCGACATATCTGCCTGCTTGAACATCTTAATGAAATCTGCCAGCGAGAATGCAGCGACGCTTTCGGTATATTTTCTCGGTTTCTTATCAGCGTCAATAAAACTGATCTCTTTTACAATGTGGTTTCGTTCCGATTTCCGGGTTATTTTGAAGATATAGCTACCCCGTTGCACGGTTTCTTCCGGCACAAGGTTTGCCATCACCTGCTCGCAATTAAAGTAGTCGATTACCAGCAGCCCATTTTTCTTCAATGATGCCGCAAAAGATTTTGCAGCCAATATATGGTCGCGGTCATGTGCAAAATATCCGAAACTGGTAAAGAAGTTGAAAGCGTAATCGAAGTAATTGATGTAAAAAGGCAAGCGCATGTCCTGCACAAAAAATTGCAAATTGTCGGTTTCGTATGCCTTCGCCGTTTCTATGCTTTCGTGCGAAATATCAATACCGGTAACATCAAATCCATGCTCTGCGAGTTGTTTTGCAAAGCGGCCTTCGCCACAGGCAATGTCCAGCATAGCGCTGTCCGGCGGCGGTTGCAAATATGCCAGCAATGTTTCTACAAATTCCTGGGCTTCATAATCGTCTCTGTTTTGGTAGAGTATTTTATAAAACGGGGAACCAAACCAATTTTTATACCAATCCATTGTTAGCGTTGTATGTAATTAAGTAAGTAATTGGCAGTATTCGGTTTGTCATTGAATAATTGCTGCACACTTTTGAGCGAATTCATTTTGGTAACTCCAGCCCTCCTTATTCTTTTCTCCATCGCCACTGCCAATGTTGCTCCAAAACGCGGAAGAAATTTTGTGGTTGCCATAGACATAAAAGAAATGGAATTTGAAAAGGTGCAACGCATTCTTGCTGATAACGACCGAGTTTTTCGAGAAAATGGCAATTTCCTCCAGGAGGGACAGGTATTTTAATTTTTTTTCTGCCGGTATTGTCTGCAATTCGTTTAAATAAAACGACAACTCCTGTCCCGCAGAATTATTTAACCGCACGTAGCTTGCATCGCAAGTATTGAATATGGCAATAAAGTCGTCATTGTTTGCAAAACGCTGAAAAACTGAAATTAAGTTCTGGATGCGGTTTATCTTCTGTTGCCTCAGATATGCTATGATACCTACAAGGGCGGATGCAGCCGTACAAACAACGGAAATCAAGGCAATCCATTTTGTATTGTCAACCATTAATGAGGATGTTTTTGATAAGCCAAAACAAAACTACAGAAAATTACATTGCCATGTAGCGCGTAATGATAATAGTGGCCAGGCAGGGAGTAAAATCTCCTGTTTACCGGCGCTGGGCAGGTTCGTTTTTGCCCTGTGTGTTTCCTTAATTCCTGTGGATTAATTGTCTGGAAATAAGGTATATTTGCCGCCCAAATCGTTATATGAATTTCAGGCGCATATTTGTTTTTTATCGTATCCCCATTGCTGTGGCATTGTTTGCTCTTGGGTTTCTTATTGGTTTTAAAGTGGCCCACGGATGGTGGATTGCGTGGATACCTTTTTTGGTGGCCATCCTTATGGTGGTAGCTTATTTTCTTGTTGGCCCTATGACCCTTATACAAGGGTATATGGAGAGCGGCGATATGGAAGGAGCACAGAAGCTGCTGGAACAGGTGAAATTCCCTAACCTGCTTTACAAACCCATCCGGTCTTCCTATTACATGCTCCAGTCAAATTTTTCGACCATGGGCGATAACCTTGACCTGGCAGAAGAACAATTGAGGAAGGGGCTTGCCACCGGGATGCCCGAAAAGGAATACGAGGGGACGGCCTACCTGCAGCTTGGCGCTATTGCCCAGAAAAAGGGGAATACTAAAGAAGCTTATGAAAATCTTCGTAAGGCGGTCCAGATCGGGCTTCCTGATAAAGACAATTCAGCAACGGCCTATCTCCAGCTTTCCAGCATATGCATCCAGCGGCGTGATTTCAGGAATGCCAAGATATATTTCAACAAAGCCAAGGCTTGTAAAGCCACAAATGTGCAGGTGGTGGAGCAGATAAAAGAGATGTCGAAATATATTGCCAGGATACCAGGGTAGAAAGTGGTGTGGTTCCCCTCCTTTTTGCATTATTCCATCAAGGTAGTGTGATATTTTTTATTGCAGAGATGGGTTACCACTAACAGTTTATAAAGTTTATTTTCTTGTACTTTCATCAGTGTCGTGCGCAAAAAGTCGATCGCTCCCGGTTAATATATTAGAAAATAGGCTGGTAGCGGTTCTGGATTTTATTATTTATCCACCTTTTCTAATAAAAAACTGACGTATTTTTTTTGTCTCTAATCTTTTTTTAGTATGTTTACCTGTAATTAGGAAATTTAATTCTTTATTTAAGATGTACTTTATGAAAAAACTTTCTTTGCTATCATTTGTAGGTTTTGTTTGCGGTAATAATAACAACCGTTCAAGAGCTATGAAAACAATTCTTCTGGCCCTTCTATTTTGTTGTTCAGGCTATGCCGGATTTGGTTCGGTTATTATAACTGCAGGAAGCGGCGGGCTGGGCCTTTGTCCTAATACCGCAGCTACAGGTAGCGCACCGGCATATACGACACTGGGTACAATAACTCTGACCGAAGGAGTAAATACCGATTTTTCTGCGAGCACTACAGATGTGCTGATATTGACCGCACCTACGGGTTGGCAGTTCAATACGTCTGCTACCCCTACTTTGGGCTTTACAACGGGCCGCAATGTTACATCAATTTCTAACGGCGGTTTTTCCACTACCACGTTGACCGTTAACGTAGTGGTGGGTAGTTCTGCAGCGGCAATTGACGCCATCACTATTACCGGCCTACAGGTTCAGGCCGCCACCCCGGGATCTTTTCCTGGGTATATATATGCTTCATCTGCCGGTGGGTATAATGGTATAGCGACAGGTGCTACAGGAAGTGATTTCGGCGATCTTTCTTTAGCTGCCGCTACTGTGCCTTCGGTTACTCTTTCCTCTTCTCCTTCGGGTTCGGTTTGCGCCGGAACTGGGATCACTTTTACACCTACTCCTACTAACGGCGGCGCGGCGCCTACCTACCAGTGGTTCCTGAATGGATCCTTTGTGAGCGGCGGAGCTACTTATTCCAACAGTTCTCTTGCAAATGGCAATACGGTTTTTGCTATCATGACTTCAACTGCCGCATGTGTTACTCCGGCCACCGCTACCTCAAATACAATTACTGTCGCTATCAGCCCTGCTCCGACCACCGTTACCGTATCAGGCGGCGGCACTTTCTGCGGTAGCACTACTGTTACTGCATCAAATGGCGGCAGCGGCACCATTTATTTTGAAGGGACCACTACAGGTGGAACCTCTACTTCCACAGCTTCTTCTTCACAGGTAATATCTTCATCAGGCACTTATTATTTCAGGGCGCAGTCGGCATCAGGTTGCTGGGGTACAGAGGGAAGTGTAACCGTTGTTATTAATCCTGTTCCAACACCTGTTACTGTTTCCGGCGGAGGTTCGTTCTGCGCAGCAAGTGCAACAATAAATGCTTCAAACGGCGTAGGTGGTACTATTTACTTCCAGGGTACAACTTCTGGCGGCACCTCTACGGCGGTACTGTCGTCTTCCCAGGCTATCACTACGTCGGGTACCTATTACTTCAACGCTGTATCACCCGGTGGATGCTGGGGTACACAGGGCAGCGCTACAGTAGTGCTCAATTCTACTCCTGCTGCTTTTGCAGTTAGCGGTGGTGGTAGCTATTGCGCTGGCGGGGCAGGTGTTAATGTTGGTATGGCCAACTCAACTGCCGGTATCAAATACTCTTTATTTAATGGCCCGTCACCGGTAACTACTGTGATCTCCACCGGCGGCGCTTTTAACTTCGGTTTAGAAACAGGGGGTACTTATACAGTTGTTGCTACCGACCTCACTTCGGGTTGTACTAATAATATGACCGGATCTGTAGTCGTTACTGCTACCGCGCCTCCTACTGTTTTTGCAATCAATGGAGGTGGCAGTTTTTGCGCCGGGGGAACAGGCGTATTGGTGGGAATGAGCAACTCAACTTCCGGCATATTATATCAAATGAATCTTACTGGCAGCCCATTTGGCTCGCCGGTTATATCAGTAGGTGGCGGCTTCAACTTTGGTTTGCAGACCACACCGGGTAGTTATACGGTTTCGGCAACAGACCCTGCCAGCAGTTGCAGTGCTACTATGAGCGGCACCGTTACTGTTTCTACAACTCCTTTGCCTACGGTTTTCCCCGTTTCAGGCGGTGGTAGCCTATGTGCTGGAGCAGCCGGGGTGAATGTAGGAATGAGCAACTCTACTGCCGGTATCAGCTACCAGTTGGTTAACGGCACGCCAGTTGGCGCACCGGTAGTATCATCTGGCGGTTCGTTTAATTTCGGTGTTGAAACCGCTGCCGGAACCTATACTGTGGTGGCTACAAATACAGCAACTACCTGTACCAATAATATGAGCGGTTCTGCAACTGTGGTGGTAAATGCACTGCCTGGGTTGCATACAGTAACGGGTACCGGTGGATATTGTACCGGCGGCACCGGAGTAGATGTTGGCTTGAATGGCTCAGACCTCGGTGTAAATTATCAATTATTTTATGGCGGCTCACCTATAGCTACAATGCCAGGTACGGGCTTAGCGCTTGACTTTGGGTTAAAGACTGGGGCAGGTTCATATACTGTGCTTGCTACAAATACTACCACTGGTTGTACCAATAATATGACCGGCAGTGCGGTTATCACTATCAATCCGTTACCATCATCGTTCCCGATATCGGGCGGCGGAAGCATTTGTGCTGGTAGTGCGGGGATTGCTGTTGGTTTAACGGGTTCAGTGGCTGGCGTAAGTTACCAGTTATATAATGGTCCTACAGCCACAGGAGCCGCAGTGACCGGAACTGGAGGCTCTATTACCTTTGGACCACAAACTGCTGCGGGCACTTATACGGCAGTTGCAACAAATTCATTTTCATGTATAAGCAATATGATCGGCAGTGTCAGTGTAGTGGTAAATCCAGCTCCTGCTGCTTTTACAGTTAGTGCCGCAGGTGGAACCGGGGCTTATTGCGCCGGAGGAACTGGCATTGACATCATAATGAGCGGATCTGATGCCGGTATCCAATACCAGTTGCTAAAGAGCGGAATACCAGCCGGCTCTATAATGACAGGAAGCGGTTTTGGCGTTGACTTCGGTTTGCAGACCGCAACTGGAGCCTATACTGTATTTGCTACAAATACTTCTACTTCATGTACCAGCAATATGACCGGTACTGTGAATGTTACTACTATTCCTTTGCCAACGGCATTTGCGGTTACAGGCGGCGGCCACCAATGTATAGGTGGCGCAGGGTTGGCTGTGGGCCTGGGCAACTCTTTATCGGGTATCAGTTACCAGCTTTATGTTGGTGGCGCAGCAATTGGGTTGCCTGTAATGGGCGCTACCGGATCTCCTATCAGCTTTGGTCTGCAAACACTCGGTGGTACTTATACTGTAGTGGCTACCGATCCGGTTTCTGGTTGTACCAATAACATGGTCGGCAGTGCGATAATGTCTATTGATCCATTGCCTGTTCCTTATACAGTTACCGGCGGCGGCGCATATTGTTCTGGTGGTGCCGGTGTGGTTGTAGGATTAAGTGGCTCTGTATCCGGTGTTAACTACCAATTATCCTTAACTGGCAGCCCTATAGGTTCGGTTATTTCTGGCACAGGGTCTGCTATAGACTTTCCTTCACAGACCGGGGCAGGTAGCTACACAGTAGTAGGTACTTATGCTGCCACTGGCTGCCAGGCTAATATGAGCGGCGCTGTTTCCATTTCAATCAATCCTTTACCTGCATTGCATACCGTAACTGGTGGCGGTCATTATTGTGCCGGTGGCACGGGAGTGGATCTTGGTTTGAACGGATCTGATGCAGGTATTAATTACCAGGCGTCGAATGCGGGGACTGCGGTTGGTGGTTCTATGGCCGGCATAGGTAGTTCACTTGATTTTGGTATGATGACTGCTGCTGGCACCTACATTATTACCGCAACAAACCCGGTAACATCGTGTACGGTGAACATGACCGGCAGCGCTTCTGTAAGTATTGATGCATTGCCTATCGCTTACCCCGTAACGGGCGGTGGTAGCTATTGCGCAGGTGGCCTCGGCCTTAATGTTGGAGTAGGTAATTCTACCTTGGGTGTTTCTTACCAGTTATATGCTTCTTATTCCCCCGTTGGCAGCCCGGTTACGGGTACCGGCGCAGCTATTGGTTTTGGATTGCAGACCGCAATCGGGTTCTATACGGTGATCGCTACAAACGCCAGCTCGTGCACAAATGATATGACGGGCGGGGTTTCCTTGATTACGTTGCCTTTGCCATTGGTACATACAGTTACGGGAGGCGGTGGTTATTGCACAGGCGGTAGTGGTATCGGCATAGGGCTGAACGGTTCGGATTTCGGAATTAACTACCAATTGTATAACGGCGCTTTCACCGTGGGTACACCTGTTGCCGGCTCTGGCACAGCAATTAATTTTGGATTACAGACTTCAATTGGAACATACAATGTTGTGGCTTCTGATGCATCTACCGGTTGTGAAACGAATATGGCCGGCAGCGCTTCAGTGACCATATTTGCGCTTCCTTCTTCTTTTAGCATAAGTGGTGGTGGTGCTTATTGTGCCGGCGGTACTGGTGTTGATGTAAGTTTATTGGGATCGGTTGCAGGCGTGAAATACCAGTTGATGAACGGTAGCTCATTGGCCGGTGCTCCTGTTTTGGGTGGCAGCGGTACAGTTGATTTTGGACCGCAAACGCTTGCTGGTACTTATACTGCTGTGGCAATCGATACAGCTACGTTGTGCACCAGCAATATGATAGGCAGCGTTACGGTTTCCATCAATCCATTGCCTACTGCTTACCCAATGACCGGCGGCGGTAGTTATTGCTCTGGTGGTACAGGGCTTGACGTAGCGCTAAGCAATTCTGATGTTGGCGTAAACTATGTATTATTTTTAGGCAGTTCGGCAGTGAGCGGTGTAACACCTGGTGGCGGAGCGCTCGACTTTGGGTTGAAAACTGCTGCGGGCACGTACCAGGTAACAGCAACAAATAGCTTTGGCTGTACTAATAACAGTTTAACTTCTGATGTGATAGTTGTAAATCCATTGCCTTCGGTGTTTTCACTTTCAGGCGGCGGTACCTATTGTGCCGGTGCAGCTGGTGTTGACCTTTTACTAAGTGGTTCGCAGTCAGGTGTGGGTTACCAGTTAAAGGTTGCAGGCTCGCCAGTTGGAACTGCTGTTGCAGGTACAGGTGCCGTTGGTACACTCGATATGGGCTTCCGCACACTTGCTGGTACTTATAGTGCTGTTGCCACTAACTCATTTGGTTGTTCCAGCAATATGACCGGTAGCGCTACTGTAACTATGCTCCCTGCACCAACAGCCTATACGGTTGGTGGCGGCGGCGCTTATTGTGCTGGTGGTACAGGCGTACACGTTACTTTATCAAATTCAGATCTTGGGTTCAATTACCAGTTATTTGAAGGCGGTTCGCCGGTTGGCTTGTCACATGCTGGCAGCACAGGTACCCCGATCGATTTTGGCCTGCAGACTACTGCCGGACCTTATACAGTTGTGGCAACAAATGGCGTTACAGGGTGTACCGCGAATATGACTGGCTCTACTACGATTTCAATTAATCCATTACCAACTGTTGGTGTTATCGGCGGTGCTGCAAGTTTGTGTGCTGGCGGTACCGCCCTGTTAACAGATGGCACATCCAGTGGTGTATGGTCAAGTAGCGCATCGGCTACAGCCACAGTTTCTTCAGGCGGACTAGTTACTGGAGTAAGTGCTGGCAGCGTCACTATTTCCTATACCGTAACGAGTGCGGCAGGTTGTTCTCAGTCGGCATTAAAAACAGAAACAATCATTGCTGCTCCAGTCGTGGCTATTATTACCGGCCCTACTGACTTGTGTATCGGATCGTCCATGACATTGGGTGATGCTACCCCGTCGGGCATATGGGCAAGCGATAATACATCAGTGGCTACTGTTGATGCTACAGGCACCGTTGCAGGTATTGCATCCGGTGGCGCTATAATATCTTATAGGGTTACTAACGCATCTGGTTGTGCGGCAACTGCCCTTTTCCCTATTACAGTTGGCGCGGCTTTACCTGCCAGCGCTGTGAACCCTGTAAGCTCTGCAACACTTTGTCATGGCAACCCCGTTAACCTGTATGTGGTATCAGTTGCCGGCGGTTTGGCTTACCAGTGGTATGTTGATGGCGCGCTTATAACAGGTGCTACGGACTCTACCTATACAGCAGATACCGCAGGTGTTTATACCGCATCTATCAGCAACGGCACTTGTTCCTTAACGCTTACGGGTTCTGCTGTAGTTGCTCCGCCAACGCCGGTAATTACATTAGATACACCGGCAAACCAGTTGTTCACTGGTTCTTATACCAGCTACCAGTGGATATTGGATACATCATTGCTTGTAGGCGCTACATTGAACCATGTTCCTGATACGGCAGTGGCAGGTAGCAAATACAGGGTAATAGTTACGGATGCCAATGGCTGCGCAGATACTTCGGCTCCATATACGGTAACTGTTGACAGTTCGCTGGTAGTGACAAATGTTAATGCTAAAAATGAAGTAAGGATATTCCCTAACCCCGCAACATCGGTATTATACATAAATGCACCAGGGAAGGTATTTGTATCAATACTCAGCCCGGATGGCCAGGTATTAGTAAACAGGAAAGAGGCCGTTTCTGTTAACGTTGAACAGCTTCCCGATGGCATGTATATGATCATGGTTTATG
>Ga0206969_1194_pt1 | contig 14753 bp, 15 predicted proteins | sample Alteio_BWOrgHeat_87_FD_153256 | JGI IMG/M metagenome (GOLD analysis project Ga0206969, IMG submission 153256) | Enriched cells from forest soil in Barre Woods Harvard Forest LTER site, Petersham, Massachusetts, United States -... | ecosystem: Environmental > Terrestrial > Soil > Temperate forest >... | reverse complement strand
TTAAAATAACCTGTGTAAAGTAAAAGAATATTTTATAGTCAACCAAATCAATCCATCAACTATTATCAAAAACATACTAATACGTCTGTTTTTGGGGATTATCCTAATAATACAGCCTTAACAACATCCAGTATTTTAAACGAATCGGCAGAGGTTGGCGCTTCAGCATAAACACGCAGTACGGGTTCGGTTCCTGATGGGCGTATCATTACCCAGGTGCCATCCTCAAAAAAGAATTTAAAGCCGTCCATATCATCAGTTTCAGCAACCTTCAAACTGCCAAATGCGGTGTATTTACCTGTTTTACTATTGTTTATAATTTTTTGTTTCAGTTCCTCGGTTACATGCAGGTCATAACGCTCAACCGCGAATTTACCAACCAGGTCGTATATTTCCTGTACCAGGTCGCTTAGGCTGCGCCCGGTTTTGGCCATAAACTCCCATATAATTAAACCTATCCATATACCATCACGTTCAGGAATATGGCCCGCGGCAGCAATACCGCCCGATTCTTCCCCACCCACCAAAAATGGCTTACCCGAGTTTACTATCAGGTCGCAAATGTATTTGAAACCTATTTTGGTTACCGTATTATTCAAACCATATATATCGCACAGCTTTTGTATTTTGCTGGTACATGAAAAGGTTGAATAAACCTCGCCGGTTTCTTTTTTTACTTTGTACAGGTAATGGATAAGCAGCAGCAGGATATGGTGCGAATCAACAAAGTTGCCATCCTGGTCATACAATCCGATACGGTCGGCATCGCCATCAGTAACCAAACCCGAAGCAATTTCGCCTTCTGATAATTTAATAATATCTTCAAATTCGGTCAAATTACGCTGAATGGGTTCGGGTGCCTGCCCGTCGAAACCGGGGTTGGTGTCGCAATGCAAAAAGGTAATATCAGGAAAAAGGCGACGCATTACATTTTGCCCCGCGCCATACATGGCATCATAAGCCCAGTTAAGGCCACAGGTACGTATCGCTTCAAGATCAAAGTTATTTTCAACATGAGCCACATACATATCTTCAAGGTTGATGTATTCTATCAACCCGTCTTTTTGATATTCAGCCATTGATTTTAAGCTGATATCGAGCGTATCAGGTATCAGCGCTTCCACCTTTTCAATATCAGCCGGTACTGCAGGGCCGCCAAAATCAGCTTTTATTTTATAACCGTTGTAGGCCGGCGGATTATGGCTTGCCGTAATTATTATGCCTGCCGAAGCATGTTTGCGTACGGTTCCCAATGATATCATCGGCGTGGAAACAAACGAATTTTCGGCACGAAACACCTTTACACCCTGCGATGCCAGCACTCTCGCGGTAGTATCGGCAAACAAGGGGCCTGCAAATCGCGGGTCGCACCCTACAACTGCCGAAGGGCTTTCAAAACTATTTTTCAGCCATAACGCGGTGGCATAGGCAACACGTTCTACGTTTTTAACCGTAAAATCATCCGCTATGATAGCTCGCCAGCCATCTGTACCAAATTTTATTTTTGTCATTTTAGTATGTGATATATAGTAGTTAAAATCCTATTTTTAGCGCCTCAAACTTGGTACAAGAATATCAATCATTTGTGGTAAACAGAAACAAAAAATGAAAGTTTTAAAATTTGGGGGTACATCAGTAGGCAGTCCGGAGCGAATGAAGAAATTGCTGGACATTATTGATGCTTCCGAAAGACAGATCGTAGTGCTATCGGCCGTATCGGGCACAACAAACAGTTTGGTCGAAATTGGGCAGGCCTATCTTTCTGGAGATAAGAATAAAGCAGCGCAGTTAATTGCGGTTTTAAAAGATAAATACGAGATTTTCATTAAGGAGCTATTTGCCAAACCCGCGTTTTTAGCGCAGGGAAAGGAAGTTATTGACTATCATTTTTCGTTATTAAGCGGCTTTGCCAATGACCTGTTTACTTCGATAGAAGAAAAGATTATACTGGCACAGGGCGAACTATTATCAACAACATTATACCATGTTTATTTAAAAGAGATTGGTATGCCATCGGTTTTATTGCCAGCGCTGGAGTTTATGAAAACCGATGAAGATAACGAACCCATTGTTGATCATATTACCTCGCACCTAACCCCATTGTTAGAAAAGCACCCTCATAATAACTTATTTATTACGCAGGGGTACATTTGCCGCAATGCTTTCGGCGAAATTGATAACCTGCGCCGAGGGGGCAGCGATTATACCGCCTCGTTAATAGGCGCGGGCATTCGCAGCGAAGAGGTACAGATATGGACGGATATTGACGGTATGCACAATAACGACCCGCGGATAGTTAAGGGCACTAAGCCTATAGCGCAACTATCATTCGATGAGGCGGCCGAGCTGGCTTACTTCGGGGCAAAAATATTGCACCCGCAAAGCGTGTTCCCGGCACAAAAATATAAAATACCGGTGCGCCTGCTCAATACCATGGACCCGCAGGCAAAAGGTACCCTGATAACTAACGATAGTGAAAGGGACGAGATCAAATCAATAGCAGCTAAGGATGGCATAACCGCGATAAAAATAAACTCGAGCCGCATGTTGTTGGCTTATGGTTTTTTACGCCGGGTGTTTGAAGTGTTTGAGCGTTATAAAACATCAATTGACATGATAACGACATCAGAAGTTGCCGTATCATTAACCATTGATGATACTACCCACCTGCGGGAAATACTCAGCGAACTAAAGGCTTTTGGCGATGTTGAGGTTGATGAAAACCATACCATTGTTTGTGTGGTTGGCGATTTTGGCGCCGAAAAATACGGTTACGGCTCGCGGGTATTGGAAGCATTAAAGCATATCCCTATCCGCATGATATCCTACGGCGGCAGCGACCATAACTTATCGGTTTTAATTAAAACCGGGGATAAGGTAGAAGCTTTAAGGAGTTTACATAGCAGGTTGTTTTAAAAAAACGCTTGTCATTGCGAAGAGGAACGACGAAGCAATCGCGAACTGTGCATCCTTGCGATTGCCGCGCTACGCTCGCAATGACATATAGAAATTAGATATTATGTTCAACACAAATACCATAGGCCGTTTTCAACAACTGGAAACACCCTTTTATTATTATGATATGGGTGTGCTTCGCCAAACGCTGGAGGCTTGCCGCGCTGCATCGGCCAGGTATGGTTTTCATGTGCATTATGCTATGAAGGCCAACTTTAACCCTAAGGTGCTGGATATGATACAAGAGTTCGGGTTTGGGGCCGATTGCGTGAGCGGCAACGAGGTAAAAGCTGCTCTTGAACATGGTTTTGCCAAAGAAAAGGTTGTTTTCGCAGGTGTAGGCAAATCAGACAAAGAAATTAACGCCGCGCTTGATGCTGACATTTTTTGTTTTAATGTAGAGTCTGTTCAGGAACTGCAAATCATTAACGACCTGGCGAAAGCCAAAAACAAAACGGCTAAAGTGGCTATTCGCATTAACCCGAATGTTGACGCGCATACGCATCATTTTATTACAACCGGGTTGGACGAAAATAAATTCGGCATTAATACCTGGCAGCTGCATGAGGTTGCCGATGCTTTGCGGGCCTGTGCCAGCCTTGAGTTTTTGGGCATACATTTTCATATCGGTTCGCAGATAACAGATATGGAGGTTTATAAAAGCCTTTGTATCCGCATTAATGAAATGCAGGATTGGTTTGAAGATCATGGCTTTAAAGTAAAAGTATTAAATACCGGCGGCGGCCTGGGGGTTGATTATCATAACCCCGATACCAATACCATCAGCGATTTTGAAAGCTATTTTAAAGTATTTAATGACTTTTTAACTGTAAAACCCGGGCAGGAGGTCCATTTTGAGTTGGGCCGCGCGCTGGTAGCGCAAAGCGCTTCGCTGATATCGCGGGTGTTATATGTTAAAAACGGGCAAAAAAAGAATTTCCTGGTACTGGATGCCGGCATGACCGAACTGATACGCCCCATGCTGTACCAGGCTTATCATGAAATAGAGAATTTGAGTAGGAATGAGAATCAAGAATCAAGAATCAAGAATCAAGACTTTCTGAATTATGACGTTGTAGGGCCGATATGCGAAAGCACCGATTGTTTCCGAAAAGATGTAGAACTGCCTCAATCGTTTAGAGGTGATTTGATCGCCATACGCACGACAGGCGCTTATGGCGAAGTAATGGCATCAGGCTATAACTTGCGCGACAGGGTACAGAGTGTGTACTCGGTGAGTGGTGAGTAGCGAGTGGTGAATATTTAAAAAAAACTCATCCGATGCAGGTGGTTCACCCGGCGCAACCCCTACTCACCACTCACCACTCACCACTCACTATTCACCACTCACCACTCACCACTAAAATTTATACCCCACCCTTATAAAAATAGCGCTTCCGGCTTCAATAGTGCCAAAATAGTCTTTATACTTAACGAAGTAGCTCGCTTTGGGAAACAGGTTATGAAACATTCTTTCAGTGGCCGTCTCGTCGGTATAGTAGGTATCGTCCAGGTTATTATGGCCCACAGTAGTGCCTAAAAATCCGCGTATACCATGCTGAAAATCGGTATTGTCGCGATTATGAAATATCACTTCGGTAGTTAAGCCTATGGTAAATAGGTTGGTACGCGGGTCTACATAATAGCCCGGTTGATTTAGCAAGGATTGCCGGTACGTAGCATAATCGCCAAACTCATGGCTGTAAGCCGCTTCTATGCCTATAAAACGAAAATCGGCCCGGTCGCTATGTACATAAAAATTGGCCGACGCCCTGCCGCCAAGCGCTCCAAAAAACTTGTCGCTAAAATAATTTGGTTTCGATTGGTCGGCCGATCCATTCTGGTAATCGCCGGCAACCCCAAAAGCGCCGTAGGCAAGGTTAAAATTATCAAAAACAAACCCCCGGCTTAAATTGAGCTGCCCGCTTACAATAGCGTCATTTAAATTAGTGTTGGTATAGGTATTTAATCCAGCGGAAACATAGCTGGCCGAGCTCTCTTTGTCAAAGGATGTTGGCTTGGGCTGATAGGCTATATCCTGGTGATAAAGCGCCGGCGAATAAACATGCGTGCAGGCGCTTAGTAATAATAAGCACGCAATGGGGGCAAAAAATTTTAATTTCATAGTAAGTTATACGTCTCAAAATAAAATTTATTACAATTGCCTGCTGCGCTTATACTCATTTTACCAAATTATCAAAAAACTCACCGGTAAAATCATCCGAAAAATGCAATACATTTTGCAAATACGCAAACTCCTGCTGTTGATGCGTGCTGGTAATTACAACTACACCCATGCCGGCGTTGGCCGCGGCCTCGGCGCCTTTGGGTACATCTTCAAACACAATGCAATCCGTAGGCGGTACCTGCAATTGCGCTGCGACTTTTAAATAGGTTTCGGGGTGCGGCTTGCTCAATAATACATCATCGGCGCTTACAATAGTTTTAAAATAATGCCTTATGTTTAAATTATCCAGCACAAAATCAATATTAAACGGTATGGCTGCGGAGCCTATTGCCATAGGTATATTTTTTTGATAGGCGCTTTCTAAAAATTCGGCCAGGCCTGGTGATAGCTTAAGATCGGGTAAATATTCCTGCTGGTATTGTTTTTCTTTTTCGAGGGAGAGGCTGTTCATTTCTTCCAGCGTAAAGCGGTTGGGGCCAAATAGGCGCACCAGTACTTCGGGATTTTTGCCATACATCTGTTGTTTTACTTCGTCCCACGAAAAATTGCCGCCCAGTTCGTCGTTAAGCAAATGCTGCCATGCTTTGGTATGGTACTCCATGTCGTTAACCATGGTACCGTTCAGGTCGAAAATAAAAGCTTTCATAAATATTTAGTGAGTGGTGAAGGGTGAGTGGGCAGTGGGCAGTGGGCAGTGGGCAGTGGGCAAAAATAATACTTATTGAAAAAGAACTACTCACAATTCACTACTCACCACTCACTACTGCACTCTTATTTGTTCAGGATCGGTAATTACAATTTCGGGTTTGCCTTTATAATCGATGATCTGCCCGGTAATGCACACTTTTTTACCTTTCAGTTCTTCTTCGGGCGGGTTTTTAAACTTTTTGCGATCGTCGCCTTTAATAATTAAGGTCAGCAATTCATCCGGGTGGCTGCCGCCAACATCAATAAGGGTAAGGTTTGATCCGCTTAAAAATTTTCCGCCATATACCTGGTCGCACACCACAACCTTTTCATTTAAATGTTTGGCTGCTTCTTTAGCAGTAACGGTAGTTTGGCTATAAGTTTCAGCACTCGCAAGCGCGATAAAGAGGTTGGTAAGCAAGATTATCTTTTTCATTTTTCGTGTTGATGTAATGCCATAAAAATACTAATTATAGTGATTGAATAAAGGCTAATGAATTTATAATTACCTGCCTGGTGCATTTCATTCAGATATTTATGCATACCTTTGCGCTTTAAATAAATAAAATAATGCAAAAAGAAGGAACAGTAAAATTTTTTAATGAAACAAAAGGGTTCGGTTTTATCACTCCAAGCAGTGGCGGCCAGGACGTATTTGTTCATTCAACAGGCCTAATCGATGAGATCCGTGAAAATGACAAAGTAGAGTTTGAGATCGAAAACGGTAGAAAAGGCTTAAATGCGGTAAATGTAAAGGTTATTTAAGTATAAATTAATCCTTTTAAACGTATTAAAACATCCGCCCACAACAGGCGGATGTTTTTTTTTGCCTTACCGCGCCAAAGGGCCCCTATTAGCTAACTTGGCATTGTTGTTGTATCATTCTATCTACATAAACGAAAAAACATGAAAGAGCAAGGAAAATTATTAGCCGCGCTGTTAGCAGGAGCCGCAGCAGGTGCCGCGATAGCCTTATTATTGGCCCCCGACTCTGGTGAAAACCTTAGAGGAGATATTACCGACTATATAAATGACGCGGTAGGCAAAGCAAAAAACAAAGCACAAGCAACAACTGATAACCTGAAAGAATATGGCAGCAATGTTGCCGACAAGGCCAAATCAAAATTCAGTGACGCGGTTAACGACTTGTATAATTATAGAGACGGTGTGTCTGATAAAGTAAAAGCCCACGCCAATAATGTGGTTGAAACCGCGAAGGGCCATATTGATAATGCAAAATCAAAAATAAAAAGCGATGCTGATGATGTGAACGATTCTATTCAGCAAGCATAAATCGCCCCCCAACCCCTGCCTAAAGGCGGGGGAGTTGAAAAGCTAAAAAAAGCCCGCATTTTAAAAATACGGGCTTTTTATGTATCAGCCTTTATTAGTTGCTCTCCCTTCAGGGGGCTAAGGGGTTAAAACTTTCCCAATTCCTGAACCAGGTCGATCAGTTTGTTTGAATAACCCCACTCGTTATCGTACCACGATACCACTTTAACAAAATTATCATTTAAGGCTATGCCTGCTTTGGCATCAAATATAGATGTGCGCGCGTCGCCTTTAAAATCTTCAGATACAACATCATCCTCAGTATAGCCTAAAATCCCTTTCAGTTCGCCTTCTGAGGCTGTTTTCATGGCCGTTTTGATCTGCTCATAAGTCGCGCCTTTTTTCAACCGGACGGTTAGGTCAACAACCGATACATCAGGCACCGGAACGCGGAACGACATGCCTGTTAATTTCCCTTTTAATTCAGGAATAACCAGTGTAACCGCTTTTGCCGCGCCTGTTGACGATGGGATAATATTCTGATAAGCACCCCGGCCGCCTCTCCAATCTTTAGCCGATGGGCTATCAACTGTTTTTTGGGTAGCGGTTACCGCGTGTATGGTGCTCATTAAACCTTCTTCAATACCAAAACTATCGTTCAATACTTTAGCTATAGGCGCCAGGCAGTTGGTAGTACATGAAGCATTTGATACAATAGTTTGTGAGGCTGTCAATTTTTTATGATTTACACCCATTACAAAAGTAGGCGTATCATCCTTAGCGGGGGCGCTCATTACCACTTTTTTAGCGCCGGCGTCGATATGTTTTTGGGCTGATTCGAGCGTTAAAAACAAACCGGTAGATTCGATAATTATTTCAGCGCCCACTTCTCCCCACTTAAGGTTAGCAGGGTCTTTTTCGGCAGTTACGCGTATGGTTTTACCGTTTACAACCAAATGCCCGCCTTCAACAGCTATAGTGCCCTTAAACGGCCCGTGAGTTGAATCGTATTTTAACATGTAAGCCATATAATCGGGCTCAACAAGGTCATTAATACCAACGACTTCAATGCCGGGTCTTTCAATTGCAGCTCTGAATGCCAGGCGGCCAATACGGCCGAAACCGTTAATTCCTATTTTCATGATTTTTAATTTTTATTTGAATAATATGTTAATAGATTGTTTATAGGTTCTTTTATAATACCGGCAATTTTAAGCCCTGCTGTGGCGGCGGCCTCGCGCAGATCGTCCTGGAAACCAAATGCAACCGACCCTTCGAAATGTACCGACGCTTGCGGGTATTGCCGGTGCAAAGGTAATATGTAAGTATTTATTAGTTTGTTAAAACCATTTTTTATGACGCTTTTAAGATATTGATCATCATAATTATCAATGAAAAACTCGGTGAATGAACTTAGGAACAGGGCGGGCTGTTTTTGCCGGTAAACTTTTTCCAACAGGGTTTTACGGTCGGCATCGTAATGATGCTCAAATTTTTTCCGCAGGCTTTCGGGCAATGTTTCGTTCATAAAGCTCTTTATCAACTCCCGCCCCAGCCAGTTGCCCGAACCCTCATCGGCTAATATATACCCCAGGCCATAATTGTTGGGTTTAACTTTATGCCCGTCATACCAGGCTGCGTTCGAACCGCTGCCGCATATACCAATAATACCGGGGTTATTGCGGCAACAAGCTATAGCGGCCCCTTCTATATCATGCGCGACCGATATCTTACCAAATTTAAAAAACGAGGAGAACGCGTTATACACTACATCTTTCAATTCTTTAGAGGAAGAGCCTGCCCCAAAAAAATAAATGCGCTTTATTTCTTCCGCATGATGTATCAGGTTGATGTTTTTATTAAGCAGTTGGATGATGTGCTTTTCGTCGGTAAAATAGGGGTTAATGCCGTTAGTTTTAAAAGACGCGATTGTTCTTCCTTTGTCTGCCAGCCGCCAGTCGGCATTGTTCGATCCGCTATATACCACCGCGATCATTATATGGAAAGCACCTCCATCATTTTTAAAAGGTCGGGTTCCAGTTTAAACTCATGCTCGGTAAGGGCCTCTTCCAGGGTGGTCAGCTTAATAAAATTTGCGCTTAACCCAACCATTTTTTGCGAATGGCCGGCAATAAGCGCATTAACCGCGGCAAAACCGAGCCTGCTGCCCAGCACACGGTCGAAACTGCTTGGGCTTCCGCCTCTTTGCAGGTGGCCCAGTATAGTAACCTTTATATCGTAATTTTTTACTTCCTTTTGCACAGCTTTGGCCAAATCGTATATTCCGCCGCTTTTATCGCCTTCGGCAACAATAACTATGCTCGATGATTTTTTATTCAATTGCCCTTCTTTCAAACTTTTTATCAGGTCATCAATAGCAGTTGATTTTTCAGGAAGCAATATAGCCTCGGCCCCGCATGATATGCCGGCCCGCAAAGCAATGGCGCCCGAATCGCGCCCCATCACCTCGATAAAAAACAAACGGTCGTGCGAGTCGGCGGTATCGCGTATTTTATCAATAGCCTCAATAACGGTGTTGGTGGCGGTATCAAAACCCAGGGTATACGTTGAGCCGTACAGGTCATTATCAATGGTGCCGGGTATACCGATCACTGCAATATCCGGGTGCTTTTGCGAAAAACGCAGCGCACCGGTAAATGTGCCATCCCCTCCTATCACCACCAGCCCGTCAATTCCATGGGCCTTAATGTTTTTATAAGCGGTTTCCATCCCCTCATCCGTGCGAAACTCATTGCAGCGCGCGGTTTTTAAAATAGTACCGCCCAGGCTCAGAATATTACTAACAGAGCGGGTTTCCATATCATACATATCATTCTCTATCATCCCTTTGTACCCTTGCCGTATGCCAACAACCTGCAAGCCGTTGTATATAGCCGTACGCACAACCGCCCGTATGCAGGGGTTCATTCCCGGCGCGTCTCCGCCTGATGTAAGGACCCCTATTTTGGAAATTTTATGCATAAGTTATGCCCAAATAATTTTGCACGAATATAAGGTGTGAAAATTACACCATTAAATTTATTTTTATTTATTTTTGACACCTTATACGCTTCATAAATTATAAACTTTAATTATAAAACCCCTTGGAAGAAATACTACCCGCATTTGATTCTGCATTTTCAATTGATTGTTTAATTTTTGGGTTTGACGCGGGGGAACTTAAAATATTATTGATAGAACGTAACGAAGAGCCCTTTAAAGACTGGTTGGCGCTGCCCGGTTATTTTGTAAAACAGGATGAAAGCCTGGATGACGCTGCCGACCGCATACTATATGAACTTACCGGCCTGCGCGACCTGCCGATGAAACAGTTTCATACCTTTGGCGAGGTGAACAGGCACCCCCAAGGGAGGGTTGTTACAGTAGGTTATTATGCGTTGATACGAATTAACGGGCAAAAAGAATTAAGGCCCATTAGTCCCTACGCGCGTAAAGCTATATGGCGCTCTGTTAATGACCTGCCTAAACTGGCATTTGACCATAGCGAGATATTCAGCAAGGGTTTTCGTATCATACGCAAGCGGTTAAACTATCAGCCTATATCGTTTGACCTGCTGCCCGAAAAATTCACTTTAACCCAGTTGCAGGGGTTATATGAAGCTATTTTAAATAAAAAACTGGATAAGCGGAACTTCCGTAAAAAAATGCTGAGCTATGGTTTTTTGAAAGAACTGGTCGAAAAACAAAAAGGCGTATCGTACCGCGCCGCTAAACTATATAAGTTTGACAGGCGCAAATACGCGAAGATATTTCAAAGTGAAATGACCGCCTGATGGTTCCAAATTTTCTAACTTCTATAGCAATAACAGTAATACCGTTTATATTATGATCGTATCTATTGTAGTCGCCATATCTCAAAACCATGCCATAGGCAAGGATAATAAACTGTTATGGTACCTGCCTAAAGATTTAAAGCATTTCAAAGAGATCACGACCGGGCATACTGTTATTATGGGTCGTAAAACCTATGAATCGGTTGGCAAACCGCTGCCAAACCGCCGTAATATTATTATAACACGGCAGGCCATAACAATTGAAGGCTGCGAAGTGGTTGATTCTGTGGAAACGGCATTGGCTTTATGTAGGGATGAGGCTGAAGTTTTTATTGTTGGCGGGGCCGAAATTTACAGGCAGGCGCTTCACTTAACTGACCGTATCTATCTAACCTTAATTCATGAAAATTTTGAAGGCGATACTTATTTCCCTGAAATTAAGCCGGATTTATGGAAAGAAACAGAAAGGCAGGACTATGAACCCGATGAAAAGAACCTGTTGCCTTATTCATTTATCACTTATGAACGGGTTTAGCGAGCAGTAAAGCCTTTTACCTTTCGGCCCTGCCTGCCGGCAGGCAGGTTTTACCTTTAACCTCCCTTATTAAAATTGTTTTAATTTAAAATTTCATGCTTACAAAATTTTGTTAGATTTGCCGTCTTGTTTAAAACGGTTATAAACTAATTAATTACATATTTTAATTTACGATGCAAGGTAAAGGGGTTATAAAATTTTTCGCTGTAATATTAACTATCGTATGTATCTATCAGCTTTCGTTTACATTGGTAACACGCAAAGTTGAGAAGGAGGCGGCGGTATATGCCAAAGGAGATACTGCCAAAGAGAAAGTATACCTGGATTCTGTTTCACAATTACCGGGCGCCTACCCTATTTTGGGCCACACTTATCAATATTGCCTGGAAAGAGAACTGGCCCTGGGGCTCGACCTTAAAGGGGGCATGAATGTAACCATGCAAATATCATTGGTCGAACTGGTGAAGGCATTATCCAACAACAACCCGGATGTGGTTTTTAACCAGGCACTCGTTAATGCAACTGCGGATACTAAAACCAGCCAAAGCGATTATATTACTTTATTTGTTAAGGAATACGAAAAACTTAATCCTAACGGAAAGTTAGCAGCTATTTTTTCAACAAAGGACAACCAGGCACATCTTAAATATAATGCTTCAAACAGTGAGGTAGAAACTTACCTTAAAGGCCAGGCCGATGTTGCGGTAACACAATCATACACTATATTAAATACACGTATTGACCAGTTTGGCGTTACCCAGCCCAACATCCAGTTAGAAAAAAGCACTAACCGTATATTAATAGAACTGCCGGGTATTAAGGACCCTGAGCGTGTGCGTAAACTTTTAGAGGGATCGGCAAAACTTGAGTTTTACCAGACTTTTGAGAACCAGCAGGTGTACCAGCAACTTACCGCTGTTGATAATTTATTAGCCGCGAAAATAAAAACGACTGCCAAAGACTCAACAAAAACAAAAATTGCGGGCGTTAAAAAAGACACTACAGCAGCAAAAGGCGGTTTAGCCTTGTTAAATAAGGTAGAAAAAAATGCCGCAAAAGATACATCATTGGCAGCTAAGGCAAAATTAAATTCAGTACATCCGCTGTTGAGCATATTGTCTACCCCCACTTACCAGGATCAGTCTGGCCAGCAGCAATTGCGCCCGGGCCCGGTAGTTGGATGGTCTGCTCAAAAAGATACCGCCAAGGTTGATGCTTACCTGCACAGCGCCGATGTAAAGAATGCATTACCACGTAATATAAAATTTTTATGGGGCGTTAAACCGCTCGAAAAAACCAAAATTTTCGAGTTATATGCCCTTAAATTAGCAGGCGCCGAAAATGGCCCTGTATTAGAAGGCGATGTAATAACCGACGCGCAAAACGATGTTGACCAAAAAGGCCAGCCCGAAGTGAGAATGATCATGAACTCGCAGGGCGCCGAAAAATGGCGCACAGTTACCGCCGAGGCAGCACAAACCAAACAAGCCGTTGCTATAGTTTTAGACGATAATGTTTATTCGGCGCCGGCTGTACAGAATGAAATTTCGGGTGGCGTATCGTCAATTTCAGGAAGCTTTACCATTGAAGATACCAAAGATTTGGCCAACGTGTTAAAAGCGGGCCGTTTACCCGCACCGGCACGTATAGTTGGTGAGCATGTGGTTGGCCCTACATTAGGTGCGCAATCTATCAATAATGGTTTAATGTCATGCCTGGTGGGCTTGTTGGTTGTACTGGTATTTATGGTGGCTTATTATAACCGTGCGGGTACCGTAGCGGTTGTTGCCGTAATTATCAACGTATTCTTCCTGATGGGCGTATTAACCAGTTTACGCGCGGTATTAACCTTACCTGGTGTTGCGGGTATAGTGTTGTTATTCGGTATGTCGGTTGACGCGAATGTGCTGATCTATGAACGTGTGCGCGAAGAACTGGCTTTAGGAAAATCAATACGTTTAGCAGTAAGCGACGGATTTAAACACGCTTTATCATCCATATTAGACTCGAACATCAGTACCTTCCTTACAGGTTTAATATTATTCATTTTCGGAAGCGGGCCCATACAGGGTTTTGCAACTACTTTGATGATCGGTATTATCACTTCCCTGTTCTGTTCATTATTAATATCAAGGTTGATATTTGAATGGATGATAGAGAAAGGCTGGGACATTAAATTCTCGAACCCATGGAGCTCGCATACCTTTAAAAACGCCAATTTTGCGTTCGTTAAGAAACGGGCAAGGTTCTATATTTTCTCGGGCACATTTATTTTCGCGGGTATCATATCCATGATTGTACAAGGCTTTAACTATGGGGTTGATTTCTCGGGTGGCCGCAACTACACGCTGCGTTTTCAAAACAAGAACGTTACTGACGAAGATGTACGCCGCGCTATTATTGGCGTTATGGGCAGCGGTACGGAAGTTAAAACATTTGGTTCAGATTTCAGTGTAACCACTAATTACCTGATAGAAGATAATTCAACAAATGCTGATAATAAGGTTGAAAATACCTTACTGTCATTGCTTAATAAAAAGGCTGTAACGCAAATAACAAAAAAGGATATTATAGATTCACAGAAAGTGCAGGCCACTATTGCTGATAGTTTAAGAAAAGATGCGATATGGACCGTTATTTTTGCCATCATTGTCATTTCAACTTACATCCTGTTAAGGTTCCGTAAGTGGCAGTTTAGTTTAGCGGCGATGGTTGCAACGGCTCACGATGCTTTAATGGTACTATCGTTTTTCTCGCTGTTTAGGCATGTATTGCCTTTCCTTGATATCGACCAATCTTTTGTGGCGGCCATATTAACGGTAATAGGTTATTCAATTAACGATACCGTAGTGGTGTTCGACCGTATACGCGAGTTCCTGAGCCTGCATCATGCAAAAACCGATGAACCTAAAGAGGTTATCAATAACGCCATTAACAATACTTTAAGCCGTACTATCATTACCGCATTAACGGTATTATTTGTGCTGATTGTACTGTTCATATTCGGTGGCGAGGTTATTCGGGGGTTCTCGTTCGCTTTATTAGTTGGGGTATGTTTTGGTACATATTCGTCAATTTGTATAGCTACACCGGTAATTATAGATTTTGGAAAGAAGGATTTGAGATAACCATCCCACACCAATAAATACAAAAAAGCTCCAAAGAACATTTGGGGCTTTTTTTGTTTGTACCTTTATATTATTCTAAATGTCCGAAAAAAACATAAAATTTACCGAGTGCCCGCGCGATGCCATGCAGGGGTTAACCAATTTTGTACCAACAGATATAAAAGCGGCCTATATTAACCTGCTGTTACAGGTAG
>Ga0206969_1191_pt1 | contig 14922 bp, 14 predicted proteins | sample Alteio_BWOrgHeat_87_FD_153256 | JGI IMG/M metagenome (GOLD analysis project Ga0206969, IMG submission 153256) | Enriched cells from forest soil in Barre Woods Harvard Forest LTER site, Petersham, Massachusetts, United States -... | ecosystem: Environmental > Terrestrial > Soil > Temperate forest >... | reverse complement strand
TTGCGGTTACGTAGCTATACCCCAACCTCAATTTTTTCGTCAAATTTTAGATAGATAGCCAATTTTAACGTTATGTTTTAGATATTCGCTTTTTATATGGAATATTTACAGCAGTCGTTTAGTGTGCGGTTTGATTACAAGGTCTTTTTTACCTCAGGACTTTTCGACCCAGCCAATACCGTGTTGGATGATTTTTTAACAGCCGACGCCGCATCCGGATCAGTCAAAAAAATATTATTTGTAATAGACCAGGATGTATTGAATGCTACCCCCGCGTTATCCGATAAAATAAAGCAATATTTCGCCGCCCATAAAACCGTACAGCTGGTTTCAGAGATCATCGTAGTGCCCGGCGGCGAAATAGTAAAAAACGACGAAGCCTGGTTCAGCAAACTGTTAAATACCATAAACAAACATGGCATCGACCGTCATTCCTACGTCGCGGCTATTGGCGGCGGTTCTGTTCTGGATATGGTAGGATATGCCGCCGCTGTCGCGCACAGGGGGGTAAAACATATCCGCATACCAACAACTGTTTTATCGCAAAATGATTCGGGTGTGGGTGTTAAAAACAGCATTAACTATTTTGGTAAAAAGAATTTCCTGGGCACTTTTGCCCCGCCCGTGGCCGTTTTTAACGACGACCAGTTCCTGCTCACTTTAACCAACCGCGATTACCGTTCGGGCATATCAGAAGCGATAAAAGTAGCCTTAATAAAGGACCCTGTATTTTTTGAATGGCTGGAAAATAACGCCGCAGCGTTAACGGTACGCGATATGGCTACTATGAAATACCTGATAAAACGTTGCGCCGAACTGCACCTTAACCATATTGCAAGTCGTGACCCGTTCGAGAAAGGCTCGTCGCGCCCGCTTGATTTTGGGCACTGGAGCGCGCATAAGCTGGAGCAGCTAACCAACTTCGGGGTGTTGCATGGCGAAGCCGTGGCCATGGGCATTGCTTTAGATACGGTTTACTCCAATCTTTCGGGCCGTTTAGCTGATGATGATACGCACCGCGCCATTCACCTGATCAAAAAAATGGGGTTTGAAATTACGCACCCTTTACTGGAAGTAAATTCGGACGATAGCCCCATCCTGGTGGGTTTGCAGGAGTTCAGGGAGCATTTAGGCGGCCAGTTAACCATCATGCTGCTTAACCGTATCGGCGAAGGCGTGGAAGTTCATGAAATTGATATAGCTATACTTAAAAGGGCCGGCGAAGCGTTGAAGAATGAGTATTCCGTACTGGATACCGCGTAATCAAAATCTACCAATATGCAGTTAACGCAGGGGCATTTAACCTATTGTACAAATATTCATGCGGGTGAAACCTGGCCCGCGCATTTTGCCGCGCTAAAAATAAATTTCCCGGAAATAAAAAAACAAGTATCGCCTGATAAACCGATGGGGATTGGCCTGCGTTTATCAAACGCTGCGAGTGTTGAACTGCAAAAACCAATGAACCTGGCAGCATTTAAACAATGGCTTGCAGAGAATGACGCTTATGTTTTTACCATGAACGGTTTCCCGTACGGCGAGTTTCACCATGCCGTTGTAAAGGACCAGGTACACGCGCCCGACTGGACAACCACCTTGCGGGTTGATTATACTATAAGATTGTTCCATATTCTTGCTGAATTACTGCCTAATGGCATGGACGGTGGTGTTTCAACCTCGCCGCTGGGCTATAAATACTGGTATAAAACCGATTGGGACCTGCAACAGGCTAAGGCCATCGCTACCGCCAATATATTAGTGGTTACCCAGGAGTTGATACGGATCAAGCAAAAAACAGGCGTAACCTTGCACCTGGATATTGAGCCTGAGCCTGATGGTATGTTAGAATCTGGAGAAGAATATATACAATGGTATGAGGATGAACTGTTGCCGATGGGTAAAGACAACCTTTCAAAAAAATTCAATATTCAGGCTGATGAAGCAGAGCGGCTGATAAAAGATCACATTGCCTTATGTTATGATGTTTGCCATTTCGCTATTGGCTATGAGCAGCATCAGCAGGTTATTGATGAACTGGCTGCAAAGGGCTTGAAGGTTGGCAAAATACAGATAAGTGCGGCTTTAAAAGCTGATCTGCCCGAAGATATTGACCAGCGTGACCCGGTAAAGAACGCTTTCGCGCGGTTTAATGAATCTACCTATTTGCACCAGGTTGTGGCTAAAACAAGCGGGGGCAATTTAGTACGTTACCCCGACCTGCCCGAAGCGCTGGCGGATATGGAAAATATTGCAGTTGAACAATGGCGGGCGCATTTTCACGTCCCGATATTTACGGAAGAATATGATTTGGTAAAATCAACCCAGGCTGATATTGTGACCGTACTGGATATTTATAAAAAGAAACCGTTCTCCAATCATTTGGAAGTGGAAACCTATACCTGGGGAGTTTTGCCCGATGAGAAAAAACTACCTTTAAATGATTCCATCGTGCGGGAGCTGAACTGGGTTACCGATCAATTATAAGTTAAATGCCATGAAAAAAACGGTTGTAATAGATGTTGTAGGCTTATCCAAATCGGTAATTGGCGAACATACGCCGTTCCTGCAAAAATATATAGCCGACAGGAATATTACCACTATCGAGCCGGTGTTGCCCGCGGTAACTACTTCGGTACAATCAACCTATTTAACCGGGAAATGGCCCAATGAAACCGGCATTGTTGGCAATGGCTGGTATGACCATACTGATTCGGAAGTGAAGTTCTGGAAGCAATCGAACAAACTGGTTAACGGCGAAAAAATATGGGACAAGGCGAAAAAAGAAGATCCTTCTTTTACCAGCGCCATTATGTTTTGGTGGTATAATATGTACTCAACTGCCGATTATTCGGTAACACCGCGCCCGCAATATTTAGCCGATGGCCGCAAAATGCCCGATTGCTATTCGCAGCCTGCAGAGCTGCGTGATATTTTACAGGAAAAACTTGGCCAGTTCCCGCTGTTCCAATTTTGGGGGCCGGGGGCAAATATCAAATCGACCCAATGGATAGCAGACGCGTCTATGTTGAACGATGACCTGCATAACCCGACCCTCACTACCATATACCTGCCGCACCTGGATTATTGCCTGCAAAAATTCGGGCCAGACCTGTCAAAGATCAGCAAAGAACTTACCGAGATCGATGCCGTTGTTGAGCAGTTGGTTACCTTTTATAAAAAGAAAGACGCCGAGATCATTATCCTTTCCGAATATGGCATCGCGCCGGTAAATCATCCAATACACCTTAACCGCCTGTTCCGTGAAAACGGTTTATTACAAATAAGGGTTGAACGCGGCTTAGAGCTATTAGATGCCGGGGCCTCCAAAGCATTCGCGGTTGCCGACCACCAAATAGCGCATATTTATATCAACGACCCGTCGGTTACCGAAAAGGTAAAAGCATTGCTGAAAGGTGTAAAAGAAATTGAGCTGATATTAGATAAAGAAGAGCAACAAAAACAACATATCAACCACGAACGCTCAGGCGATATAGTTGTTGTGGCTAATGAGCAAAGCTGGTTCACCTATTATTTCTGGCTGGATGATGCCCTTGCCCCCGATTATGCGCGTTGTGTAGATATCCACAAAAAACCCGGGTACGACCCTGTAGAAATGTTTATGACCTCAAAAGGCCGGGCGGCCTATAAACTATTGCGCAAACTGGCGGGCTTCAGGTATGTAATGGATGTGATACCCCTTGATGCCGCGCTCATTAAAGGCTCGCACGGGCGCACCAATATCCCCGAGGAATATAAGGCGGTTTTAATTACCGATGAACCGCAGAATGATGTTTTACCTACAGATGTGTTTGGTGTGATTTGGAAGAGTTTGAAGGGGGAGTGATGAGAGTATTCAAAAGAAGCAGCAGGATAGTGTGATTCTCCTCTTGAGGTAACAATATATCAAATGGGACAAGGTTTTTATGTATAAATGTTAATAACTATTGTCTTTTTATCGTAGTATTTATAACTATTTTTACTTATAAGGGTTTTTTCATATATTTGTGGGGAATTTTAGGGAGTAGTATTAATAACCTATAATATTACATTGGACACCAATCAAGATAATTTTAACGTCGATGACTTAGAGCAATCACTTAAAGGTGATGTTAGTGAAATGCTGTTGGCGTATGAAACCGGATGGTCGGAGCGGGGCATAGACGACAAAAAAAATTTTGAATCCCGAGTAAAGGTAAACGTTGATAATACAATAAATTATATAAAAGAGGTCATTGCTTACTTCCGCAAATTGGACTTATCGGTTAACGGTGCGTACATAAAAATAGAAAGAGTAAACTCATTATCTGTTATTATAACAGTGCCTACAGAAACCTTTATGAATGAAAATCTTTTACAGGTCTATTCATTTACCCATGATATACAACGTCAAAGCAGGTCAGATGATTATCGTGTTGAATTTTCCATAACTTACAATGAAGGCGATATAGACAATGATTCGCTATTATCCGATGGCTTTTTTGGTTTAATGAAGCCTGTAAATGGATAAGAAAGCCCACGCTAAACACAACGAAGATGCTTGTGAATTTTTACTAAAAGACGGAAACTATTGTGATTGGGTTGTAACTACCGCTTTTTATTCCGCATTGCATTATGTGCAACATGAAATTTTCCCAAGAGATATAAATGGGAAAAATTATCCGAATTTTGAGAAATATTATAATGAGCATTACGCAGGTTCACACAATAAGCCCAATAAACATATTTCAACAGTAAATATTGTAAAATCAGAAATTGGAGATCAGGCTCATCAAAATTACGAATGGCTTTATGGATTGTGCATGACAGCCCGTTATCGAAACTACAAAACGCACCCTTTCATAGCAGTAGAGGCCGCCAAACGGTTACAAAGATTAAAAACCTATTTAAAAAAATAGCAATCACTTTCTGGTCTCTCGATAGAGCCCTGCGCACGTATGCAAGGTTTCAGCGCACCCACAACCACACAGGGTCCTCTTCGAGAGACCGCTGCGAAGACATCCCGCTGCTTGTTTCGAACACTTACAGAATACCACCCCCAACTACATCGTTTCCGTAATTCTTTTGCTACAATACACATTTTGAATACAAAATACAATAAAGTATCAGGTTGAATTTCTTAATTTGCTTTATCTCTTTAGTTAGGTTAAACCAATTATTAAATAACCACCATGATGTTACTTCAAAACAAGTCCATTTTTTTAAAACGGGTATGCGCAATGTTGCTCCTGTTTATAGCTTTTAGCTCGGTGTTAAACGCGCAGGCTGTAAAGAAAAAAACAAAGGCAGTGAAAGCCACAGGTGTGGTTGATGCCTCCACCATGAGTGGTAAAATATTAGCAGGCTATCAGGGATGGTTCCGTACTCCCGGCGACAGGCCGGGAAGCACCAGTTGGGCGCATGTGTTTAATTCGCGCGGCGGCGATACCGGCAAGCTATTGCCCGCAAGGTTAGCGTTAGATACCTGGCCAGATATGAGCCAGTATGATAAAGACGAAAAAACCATAGTACCGGGATGGAACTTTCCTGATGGCAGCCCGGCTACCATGTATAGCGCGCAAAACCCCAAAACCGTATTGCGCCATTTTCAATGGATGAAACAATATGGTATTGACGGCGTATGGCTGTCGGAGTTTTGCGGAAGTTTCCGTAACGGCGTGCCTGATCCTGCTATGTTCACTATCATGAAAAATGTGCAGGCGGCCGCTAAAGCTACCGGGCGCACCTGGGCATTTATGTGGGATATGAGTTCATTCGGACCCACCACATCTAAAGAAATGGTTCAAAATACCTTAATAAACTATTGGAAAAAAATGGTTGACGACGGCATTGCCACCGACCCGCGCTATATGCACGACCATGGCAAGCCGGTGCTGCTGATATGGGGATTTTTCCCGGAGCGCCCTGCATCGCAACCCAGCTATATGAACCCGGTTGTTGATTTTTTAGAAGCACCCGGAAAATACCAATGCGTTTTAATAGCAGGCGCTACCAATACCTGGCGCAGTAAGGGCACACCCGAGTTCCAGGCTATGCTGATGCGTATGCAGGGGCTACAGCCCTGGAGCGTTGGCCGTCGCGTTACCGACCCCGCCACGGGCTACTCGGTACCTAATACCAGCGAATGGGCCGGCGATATCGCGATGTGTAAAGCGCATGGCGTAGTGTTTCAGCCGGTAATTAACAGCGGTACGCATAAAGCAGGTCCGCCACCACCGCCCGGAACATTACAGTCTGTACCGCGCCGCATGGGCCAGTACCTATGGCAGCAGTTTCGCGATGCCGATAAAACAGGCGTTATCAACAGCGCCTTCATTGCCATGTTTGACGAGGTGAACGAAGGCACGCAGATCAATAAAATTACCAGCAAACCGCCTGTACAAGCTCCATTTTTAACCTATAACGGCGCCACTAACGATTATTACCTGCGCCTGGTAGGCGAGGGAGCCAAATATATGCGCACCGGGAAACATGTACCCCCAACTATACCTATCTCGCCTTTCGACGCTAAAAAATGGTACAAACTTAAAAATTTAGCCAGCGGGCTGCTATTGAGTAATGAAAGTAAAACGGCAAAGGCATCGATAGTGCAGGCGGCAGACGGAACGGATAAAAACAGCGAATGGCAGCTTGTGTATCTATACGATGGCAACAATGGTTATTTCAAAATAAAGAGCAGGCTATCGGGCAAAGTACTTTACAGTACAGCCGATGGCGCTTTAAGCCAGGCAGCCGACCTGTCATCTGATTACGCGAAATGGCACCTTGAATTTGATGCTACAGGCAATTGCCGTATTATAAACAAAGTAAGCGGCAAGGCATTGAGCGGTAATAGTTCAGCTTCCGTTGTGGAAGTGGCTGATCCAACTAAACCGGCTGACCTTCTTGCGCGGAATGATCTGCGGTGGCAGGTAGTGGAGCAGTAGGTTAGTGATTAGAGATTAGTTAATTAGAGATTAGGATTATTATAGATTTGACAACTTTTAAAAAGTTGTCAAATCTTAAGCCCACTAAACGTTAATTTGGATTTATAACAGGTACGTTATATTTTTTTAAAGCCGGTCATTTAGCAACTAAAAATGCTTGTATAACATTTTGATTAGCTGCCCCCGGACCGGTATTACAATAGTATAATCCAGAATTATAACTGCGCGAAATAGCATAATATATGCCATCAGGATTACTTACATTATCCCCTTTATTGCTATTTAACAGCGTAGCCACCATGCCAGCGCTGTTTATCATACGTATGCACGAGGTATAAGGGGGAGATGTGTTATTATAATTACTATCGCTCACAAAAACATTTCCAAACTGATCTGCCGTTATTCCTTTTGGGTAGTAAAATTGTGCAGCCTTGCCTGCTCCGTCGGCAAAACCGGCTGCTCCGCTTCCCGCCAGGGTAGTTACCACGCCGGTGGGTGTAATTTTACGAATATTGAGATACTCGTCATCGGTTACATAAACATTACCCGTTGCATCTGCTGCAATACCATACAAGTTTCCAAAAGTTGCCGCTGTTCCCTGTCCGTCTGTATTGCCGTCGGCGCCGCTGCCTGCAAGGGTACTTACTAACCCGGTCGGTGTAATTTTGCGTATCCGGTGGGCGTCATTAATATATAAATTCCCCGCGACATCAATGGCCATCCCCCGGGGTGCTGTAAATTGTGCCGCTGTACCCTGCCCGTCAGCATACCCTGAAACGCCGCTTCCTGCAAACAAAGTTCCCGTAGAATTATATGTATGATCAATTTTATATATATTGTAATCATTTGACCCTACCGTATATGTATTCTCGTTTGCGTCAACGGCTAAACCCCAAAGCTGGGTTTGGGCCGGAACCACCTGATTATAAAATCCACTGGTAGACCTAACCCCCGTGGCTACGGCATTCACATAAGTATAAAGCGCAAAAAAAACCGAATCCCTCCCGCGATCTCCAACCATAACATACCCTCCGCCAAAACTTATACTACCCCCGAGATGGTTGAGTGGAAAGGTAGTAAATGTGCTTAAAACCGGGTAATCGACCGTAAAACCAGGATAAATTATAGTTGCGCCATTGGTAGTTAAAGTGAGGTTGCCTGATGTGGCATTGGCAGGTACGGTAACATCAATTTCTGTAGCTGTTGCCGAATTTATTGTTGCCGGCACACCATTAAAAGCAACGCTGTTATTGGCAATACCTGCACCAAAGCCAATACCTTTAATAGCTACAATAGTATTTGGCAGCGCCTCTGAAATGCTAATACCGGTAATGAGCGTAGATGCGAAAGTTACCTGCTTTGTAATGCTGTCTTTTCCGGCAGCATTACTGGCCACCAGCTTTACATTATATGTTTTTGAAACCCCGTAAGTATATGTTGGACTTTGTACAGTTGAATTAGCACCGTTATCGTCAAAATACCATTGATAGGTTTGGGCGTTTTTTGATGCATTGGTAAAAGTAACCGCACACGGAAGTACCTGGTTATTTGCCATAGTAAAATTAAAATCAGCGACGGGCAAAACCGGTGAGGTTACTGCCGGCGGAGTTTCCGCAGGCTTATTATCTTTTTTGCAGCTATTTATAAAAAGGGAAATTATAGCTATTGCCAATAAAGTAAAGTGTTTGCACAGGTTTGCCTTCATTTATATTTAAATAGATATAATGAAATATTAAATAAATATAGAACAACTATTTTAATAAATCGCTGTGTGCAAGCACTTTCTGCCCCAGCTGGGTCTCTCAATAGAGGACCCTGCGTTTGAAATCGTGCTGCTTCAAGCTTGTTACAATATTGCTGTTTCATTCCCGTTAAAATTTAGTAATTATAATTATTTGATAACCAGTATTATATCATGTAAGTACCTATAAAAAACCTGACGAATACGTCGTTACATCTTGTTTCATTCTGTTTCACTCGATCTTTGTAAGATGATGTTTATCAATATGTTAAGTCAAAATCTTGTTTCACGTGTTTCATTTGTTTCACACACGCGTGAAACAAAACACACCTCTATCCCTCTCTCGTTAACGGTTCGTAATTCTTTTGCTACATTCAGCAATAACTGCCCAAGTGTTTCTTAATTTGCTTTATCGCTGTTAAGCGTTATACCACTTAATTAAACCACCTCAAATATGTCATTTCGAAACTTACAACAAAGCCGTATTATCCTGGTAAAACGGACGTTCGCCCTGCTGATCCTGCTGGCAGCCTTTTATCTGCCCGTGCAGGCACAGGCCGTAAAGAAAACAGCAAAGGCCGCCAAATCCGCCGATGTGGTTGACGCCACCAACTGGGACAACAAAATAATGGCCGGCTACCAGGGATGGTTCCGCAACCCCGGCGATAACCCTAAAGATACCAGGCAGGGCTGGTCGCACTTGTTCGGTGGCAATGGTGCTAACGGCGCCATTATGCGTCCCGGTTTTGATATGTGGCCCGATATGAGCGAATATAAGGCCGACGAAAAGACCGCCGTACCCAACTATACCCTTCCCGATGGGAGCCAGGCTTACCTGTACAGCGCGCAAAACGCTAAAGCCGTAATGCGCCATTTCCAATGGATGAAGAAGTATGGCATTGACGGCGTATGGCTATCAGAGTTTTGCGATCACTTCCCCTACGGCAGGCAGGCGTACGACAGCACTACCGTATACACCATTATGCATAATGTACAAACTGCTGCCAAAGCTACAGGCCGCACCTGGGCATTTATGTGGGATATGAGCGGATTTGGTCGGCAAACACCTAAAAGCGAGGTTTACAATGTGATGATAACCAACTGGAAAAGGATGGTTGACGAAGGCGTTACCAGCACTAAAGGGCGCTATATGCACCAAAACGGCAAACCGGTACTGCAGATATGGGGCTTTTTCCCGGACCGCCCTGCTTCGCAGCCTGATTATATGAACGCTGTTATCGACTTTCTGCAGGCCCGCGGCAAATACCAGGCAGTTATATTGGCCGGCGTTGATGATAAATGGAGAAGAACAGGCACAGCCGCCTTCCAGGACATGCTGATGCGGATGCCTGGGTTGCAGCCCTGGAGCGTTGGCCGCGCTACAGTAGACCCAGCTTCGGGTTATAAGGTACCTAACAGTATTAATTCATGGGCCGCAGATATGGCCATGTGCAGGGCGCACGGTGTTATCTTTCAGCCTACCATCAATTCGGGCACCAATATAGCCGGCCCGCCGCCACCACCGGGAAGGTTACCTTCTGTACCACGCCGCAGCGGTAATTACCTATGGGCGCAGTTTGTAGCCGCCCAAAAAGCAGGTACCATTAACAGCGCGTTCATTTGCATGTTTGATGAGATAAACGAAGGCACGCAGATCATGAAAACTACCAACCATCCGCCAACGCAGTACCCGTTTTTAACATTTGACGGGGCCACCAGCGATTATTACCTGCGTTTGGTAGGCACGGCTTCTATGATGCTGAAAAAGCATATACCCATTACCCCCGTTATACCTATCTCTCCTTTTGACGCGAAGAAATGGTACCGCATACAAAATAAGGCCAGCAGTTTAATGCTTACCAACCAAAGCAAAATAGCAAAAGCACCATTGGTACAAACGGCTGATGATAAAGGAACCAACGGCGAATGGCAGCTAATATATGCAGCCGATGATGGCAACAGTTATTTTAAAATAAAAAGCAGGCTATCGGGCAAAGTATTGAGCCGCGCACCTGATGATGCGGTGATACAAACCCCCGACCTGAAATCGGATTATGCAAAATGGCATTTTGAATGGGATGGAACCGGCTATTGCCGTATCATCAACAAGGTAAGCGGAAAGGCGCTAAGCAGCAATAGCTTAACTGTCAACGGTTCGCCAATTGTACAGGTAGCCGACCCAACCAAACCGGCCGACCTGAAAACACGCGACGACCTGCGCTGGAAAATTATTGAGCCGATGTAATTATTATTAAAATAATACTAAAAATCCTGCCTGATAATTCATAGGGCAGGATTTTTTGTTTTAGAGGATAACCAGAAAATATTTTTTAACTTGCTTATAAATAGCAACAACCATGACACCAGCCGAATACATCGCGGACCAGGACCCGACCCGACAAGAACTTTTGACCAACATTCACGATATCATTATCAGGAACGACAAATTAGTTGTTGCCGTGGTGGAAAAAATGATGGGGAAAGAGATGATCATATACAATTGCAAAATATTTAAATACGGACTGGCAAGCGTGAAAGACTATATGTCGCTGCACGTTTTGCCGATGTATGGTTCACCTGTAATTTATGGCAAGTACAGCAAATTGCTGGACAAGGCCAAATTTCAAAAAGGCTGCATTAATTTTAAAACTGCCGGAGAAATGCCATTGCCCATTGTGGCTGAGCTGATAAAAGACTGCGCACCAATTGACCTGGCCGCTATGTACGCTAAGAATAAAAAAAAGTGAAATATCTGCGGCAATAAATTTCAAGCGGGGCCCTTACCTTTTAAAAAGCTTACCTTTTAAAATGCTGTTCATTACCTGGTCATAAAAACTTTGCCCTATGCTTATCCTCATTGTGCCCACGTTCAGCATATTGCCTTCGATGGAATTTATCCGGTTCATGTTTACTATATAGCTTTTATGAACCTGTAAAAAAAGATCTTCCGGCAGTTTTTCCTGTATCCCCTTTATGGTTAAGTAAACCACCAGTTTTTTATTAAGGGTATAAAGGGTTACATAATTAGCCATCGCTTCAACATAGAGCAATTCGTCGTATACCACGCGTTCAATTTTGCCGTCGCATTTAACATAAAAATACCCGGGTTCTGGTTTTGCGGGAGTGTTTTGTTTAAGTTTTAAAGTTTTTAGTTCCAATGCTTTTCGCGATGCTTTTAAAAAACGCTCCAGCGAAAATGGTTTTACGAGGTAATCAACTACAGCCATTTCAAAGCCATCAAGCGCGTATTGCCCGTAAGCTGTAGTAATAATAACCATGGGCATATTAACCGCCGACCGCAGAAATTGAAGCCCGTTCATTTTGGGCATATTAATATCCAGGAATACCAGGTCGACGTCAAGATTATTGATTAGGCCGGTAGCTTTTAACGGATTTTCGGCAGTACCGGCAAGCGCTAAAAAATCGGTTTCTTCAATGTATTCTTGCAAAAGCTTCCGGGCTATTGGCTCGTCATCTATGATGATACAATTTAAAATCATACGTCAAACAAAATTAAAGTGATCTCATAATAGCACTCATCATTAATAATAGTAAGCTGATGTTTTTCAGGATATAGTATTTCCAGCCGCCTCTTAGTATTAGCTATCCCCAGGCCGGACGATCTTTCGGTTTGGTTACTATTCGCAAAGGTATCTTTTGTATTAAAAACTTTAAACAGGAGATTGCCCTTTTCATATTTCAGAGAGATCTCTATCCGGTTCTCTTTATCTTCATTAAAACCAATGTATTTAAACGCGTTTTCGATAAAAGCGATAAAAAGCAGCGGTGCCACATTGATCTGCCCGTTTATGTCATCCGCGCATAACGAAACCGCTATTCGTTCATCGATCCTGCTTTTTTGGAGGGCGATATAGTTCCTGATATAATTTATTTCACTGCTCAACGCAATTTGTTCTACATTACACTCATACAACTGGTAGCGCAGCATTTCCGAAAAAACCAGCAGCATTTCCCTCGCGTTTTTATTTGACTTATCAATATGCCCGTAAATAGAGTTGATAGAATTGAACAGGAAATGCGGGTTAAACTGCGCACGCAAAAAATTAAGCTCGTTAGTGGCTTTCTCTTTTTCTATCTGTTCAATATATAGCTGCGACCTTATTTTCTCGATCACCATTTTAGCTGCCAGGATGCAAACCACCCAGAATAAAATATTTATAAACGAATCGAGAAAAATAGAAAGGTAATTAAATTGAGGGTTAACAACTTTAAAAACATAGGTAATTACCAGCATAGATACCGGTATCCTGATGAGTGCGGTTATAATGACACCGCCAATAAAATATACCCCGAATTTTACATACCGCCTTTTGTTAAGCAGGTGCGGAATGGTATACAGCGCGTTGAAATAATAGTTTGCCGAAATAAAAGCCAGGTAACAAAATTGTATGGTGATGGTATGCGTTAGCACCAGCGCCCCGTTCCTGAAAATGAATATCCAGAAAAAATAGGCTGCCAGCCAAAACAAGAGGTGATATAGTATTTTGTTTATTTTCAATAGCCCGGTTCTAATATTTAGTAAGGTAATAAAAGCAATTTATATTTAATTATTTCGGTTCGGTGCCCTCCGGAAATGGCAAGCCCTTATGGCAGGTATTACAGGTTACAACCAGCGCCGCGTTGCCAATTTGCGGATGTTTTAATTTAATATATTTTTTATTGATTCCAAGGGTCATGCGCATCATTACCCGTGCTATCTGTTTTTCAGGCTTGGCGTCGCTGGCAAAATCAAGTTTGCGGCTATCTTTTGCATTGGCATGGCAAAAATTACAGGTTACGCCCAGCCCGTCCTGGAAATCATCCACCATAATGCCCTGCAGTTCTTTCGAGCCGATGTTTTTTGGCAACACTTTTAAATTGGTGTAACGCACCGGTTCCGGATCACTTATAGTTGCCGCAGCTGTTAGGGTTACTGTAGCTATAAGTATTATTATAACGGCCAGTTTTCTATTTATTTTCACTGTATAAGGTTTTAAAATATAACTACGCCTTTTTTGCCAATACGTTCAGCATTACTTCCAGGTCATCAGATATGGTACTTGTGCCCCCTATGTTAAAATCCTTCCTTTTCATTTTGAATGATCCTTTAAAAATATAGCCATCGGTTGATGGCACAACGGTAAAAGGAAATGCTACCGGGCCCGATTTGCCTTTAATAGTTAACTGTCCGGTTAGCATGTAAACGCCGCTTTTACTGGTTGCGGCGACCTTTGCCGATGACAAGCGTATGCGGAGATAGTTTTTTACATCAAAATAGCTGTCGCCCCTTAAACTCTCATCGCGCATTTTAATGTCGGTATTTACGGTGGCGGCATTAATGGTTACATCGAAATTGCTGCTGGCCAGGTTTTGCGGGTCGAAATTGATCGTGCCATCGAAACCTGTAAACGAACCATCTACTCCAAATCCCAGGTTTTTAATGGTGAATTTCAATGTCGAACCCTGCTCAACCGGCTTGTATTGTGCCCAGCTTATTTGGGTTAATAATAATAGTAGTAATACTAATGATGTCTTTTTCATAAGTGATATCTTTTCAGGTTATTTCTGATCGCTTGTTGTGCCTGCTTCCATTAATGGCGTATCGGTAATGGCCAGCGTATGGTCATGCTCCACATAGTTTACGCTGGTTAGGCCCAGCATACTACGCAGTTTTTCAGCCGGAACTTTCATTGGCCCGGGCGAAGGCGCCGCGCCCGGTGCAGGCTGCGGAAACGCTGTGGAATTTGCGGTATGGAACGTAATATTCCCTTCAACTTTTTGTATGGTTTGATGGATATGCCCGTTTAAAACCGATACCGAACCAAAACGTTTCAGGAGTGCCAATGCCTGGGCACTGTCGTCGGTGCCCCAGCCCCATTGCGGGTAAATGGCCCAAAGTGGTATATGCGCAAAAACCACAATAGGCGTACTGTTTGATAACCCTTTCAGATCGTTCTCGAGCCATTTTAACTGGTCGGCGCCAATATAACCCAGGCCGCCATCAACATGGTTGGTAACGTTTACCAGGCCAATAAAATGTACGCCGTTCGAGTCGAAGCTGTACCAACCGTCGCCCAGGGTGCCTTTGCCGTAGCGTTCCAGGTATAGTTTGCCGTTATCGGTTACATCATGTTCGCCGGGCACGTAAAATATTTTCTCTGTTTTTACGCTTTTTAAAGTTTGCTCCAGCGTATCAAATTCATCGGCTTGTGCCAGGTGCGAGAGGTCGCCCGTATGCAACACAAAAGCGGGCCTCGC
>Ga0206969_1190_pt1 | contig 15052 bp, 9 predicted proteins | sample Alteio_BWOrgHeat_87_FD_153256 | JGI IMG/M metagenome (GOLD analysis project Ga0206969, IMG submission 153256) | Enriched cells from forest soil in Barre Woods Harvard Forest LTER site, Petersham, Massachusetts, United States -... | ecosystem: Environmental > Terrestrial > Soil > Temperate forest > O... | reverse complement strand
TATCCCGCAACCATCGCCTAAGCCCTTTTTTCTTTTGGGTATTACCGGCAAGATTGTAAAGAGATAGCTTTAAACGAATTCCCAATGTTTTACTGTTGGTCTTGGGCCGCACTACGCCGGCAAGATCATTTTGCAATTGTTTCCTGTCTTGCTTGCTGGCTTCACGGTCAGTGATGTGTACCTTGCTTCCTTTGAAAAGGGTTTCCCCAGCTGGCAGGTGTTTGCTATTGCTACATGCAGCCAGCGCAGTTGCCAGGCAAAGGATAACTGATATGTTTAGTAGTGTGTTTAGTCGCATTTTGCAGGTAGCTATTGCGTTTCTTTTTTGCTCTTTTTGAAAATACTGCTGAAACGGTTGTAGTCGATATTCACTATGAAGTTCAACCCTGTTTCGGTTACATAGCCTTCCAGTACGCCTTCATCATACGCCTTTCGGTAGGCGCGCATAGTATATTTTCCACCGGGCGATAACAAATAATCTGCAGCCAGATTGGTAGGCACATAGCTGCTTTGGTTGCTTGTGGTCTGCGGTCCCTCCAGTTCAAAATCATTGCCAATGGTCAGCTTCAGGCGGTCGTTCATCAGGTTCTTCGACGCCGCAAGGCTGAGGTCGGTTCGTTGCCGCATATCTCCCGTGGTGTAGTCCTCGGTAGTAGAGAGATCAGCTGATATGTCCACGCCCTTTACCAGCTTTCCGGCAGCCTGGTTCAGTTGTTCCCCTATAAATGTGCTTACACTTTGCAATGCCGTAAACCCAACGCTGTTTGATGCGCCGGAACTAAATGGGTCATCGGCAACAAAGCGCCCAAGAATAAGCACGGCAAACACCTGCTTGTTCAATTCCGAAGTGTCGGCACGCAATTGGTTTAGCTTTCCCTGCACAAGTTCCAACTGGTCTGACGACAGCGGATATACTTTGTTGTCGGGAAGCACTACATCAAAGGTTATGGTTGGTTGCAGCACTTGCCCTTTCAGGTGCAGGTCTATATCAAATGGCAGCCTTTGTTTGTAGTAGTTTAGTTGGGTCTGGTCCGTCACTTCCCGCTGTATAAGATCATAGGGCGGCACCTGGGCTTCATAAGCAGCAGTAACATCAAGTATAGTTCCTTTAATTGGATCGCCGGAAAAGGTTATTTCGCTACCTTCATTAATAAGGAATTTCCGTTTAATGAAATTATAGTTGAGCTGGTATGCGCCACCGTGCAGGTCATAATTCCCTGTTAGGCTCATTGTCCCTCCCGGCGTCACTGCCACATTTATGGTGGCGTCTCCTTTCACACTCAAAAAATCTCCCGAAGCCTGGTCTATTATGAGGCTCAGGGTAGCGGCTTTATCAACGGTGATATTTACATTAATATCGGAGCCAAGTGCAAATTTGCGTTTCACAGTATCCGTTTTATGTGGCACAAGCACATTTTTTCTTCCTGTGTCTTTCATGTTCACAAACACCACTATTCCCTTGGTGTTTTGTATCTCTGGTGTACTTTCGGGCGTTACCACTGTCAGGTTAGTACCTTTAAGCACTTTTATTTCGCCATCCACATTTGGCGCCGAGGGCGTGCCTTTTATGCCCAGGTCGGTGGTAAGGAAAAGGTCGCCATAAAATTCCTTGTTGTCCTTTGATGTAGAGTGCATGGCCCGCCAATTATTTGCAGTCACTTTCAGGTCAAGCTGCATGGCCATAAGGTTTTCCGTGTTTATAGAACCGTTAAATACTGCTTTATTATCCGGGCTGTCCAGCACAGTGAAATTATCAAAGGATATCTTGTTATTAGCAAATTCAACTTTCTCAGCCTTCATTTTAAAGGTGGCGTTTAGCTGGCTTACAGTGGTCACCAGGTTATCGGTCTTCAATTCGCCCGTTACCTGTGGTGCAGCCGTTGTGCCCTGTATTTTCAGATCGCCACGTATATACCCGGAACTGTTTTTTATCTGGTTCATCGCGATAGACTCAAAGCTATGCAAAGCCAGCGCATTTACGCCGAGGTCGAAATTAAAGTCGTTCCCGTTTACTGTTTGCAGGTAGTACGAACCGTTCATGGTAATATCATTGCCATGCCCATTAAGCGAAAGTTTGGTATCCAGGGCATTGTCGCTTTTATTAGCTATCTGTATCTTCAGGTTCCCGAGGCTATCCCCAAGAATGGAAAGATCGCTTATTGCAAGATCGCCTGTAACCTCCATAGATGGCTGCATTTTTGCTATTGTCACATTTCCGCTAAGTATGCCGTTTGCCGGCAGGGTATCGTTATCACTTGCCAGTTCTGCAATATTGGCGATCTGGAAATTGCTCAGTTCCACTTTCAGCGGTGCATTCAATGTGGCTGCATCGCTATTGGCTTTTATAGATTGCCCTTGATTGTTTATCTCAAAGTTCTGAACATAGAATCCGCCGCTGCCAAATACAATTTTATTTTGGTCGTTTACGTTCCATGGTTTATAGTCCAGTTTTAATCCGGGTTCCAGGTGTATCACTTGTGTGCTCCCTGTTTTTTGGATGTCGGCAGAGAGTGCAAACCGTTCCTGTTTACTGGCGTCCGACAGGCTGATGTGGGTGGTGATCTTATCCTGGTCGAGCTTTCCGTGTATATCGGCAAAGTAGAGTGCCACCGTGCTTTTTTTGATCTCATCAGCGGTAATGCTATACGTAAATGCGGAATCAGTGTTGCTTATATTTATCCGGCCTTTTTGAATGTTTGTGCCAGAATAAACAACATCGGGAATAAGCACGTTTAACGACAATTGACGTGGTGTTATACTCGCATCCATATGTATCGAATCGAAAGAAGTGAGACCGGGTAATATCCCATGTAGCATAGGTTTATCTATTACATGCGCATACATTTTTAGATCATAATCTGCCGGTATGCTTGTGGTGTCTTTTTTTATGGGTTTGGTGTTGGCCACATTCTTCATCGCACTATCGTTACCTGTCAGTGTGTAGTGTTTGTTTATATGGTCCTGAACGATGGAGGCTATTTTTGTAAGCGGCGTTTTTCCTGTTATGGTGGCCTGCAATACATCAAGGTCTGCAAAAATGTTTTGCCCTGTGTCTTTGCTGGGCCTTGAGATTATGTACATACTGTCGAGGTAGTACCTCAGGCCATTTGCATTTACTACAGGCTGTCGCCAAGTAAATTCACCACGTGGGTAATCGGGGTTAAGTTCCGGGAAGTCTGCATGAATGATACCACGCGCTCTTAGTTCTGTGGCGTAAAGTTTTAACGCACGCAGGTCAATGCTATCAATGTTTATATCCGCTGTTACGGAAGGATAGGTATTGTTGAAGTCGGCATGGGCGGTAAACTTCACGCGCAGGTTAGAGTCTGCAGCGCTAAAATTCAGACCGCCTTTTTTCGCTGCTATTTTGCCATCCAGCTTTATGTCGTGGTAGCGGTATCCCTTCACATAAGCCGATGAAATCGCCCCGCTAATTGATGCAACCATTGTTTTTACATCAAAGCTTTCGCCCTTTACGTTCATCTCGGCGCTTACTGCGCCCATCACAGAATCTTGTTTCAGGATACTGCCAATATTTAACGCATCAGTTTTCACAAACAGGTCATAGCGTTCTTTATTCTTTCCCGGCGATGTCAGCACGGATCCTTTTACATAGGCCCTGCCGTCAGTGCTCGCCAGGTACAGGTCTGTAGTATAGTCGTTCATACTCCCAGCCACCACTCCGGTCACACCAAATCTATCGGGCAATCTTATGGACGCCAAAAGTGAATCGGGTACTACTTTGGCAATATCATTTCGCGAAGACTGGAATTTAGAAATGCGCAGGCTGTATTTCAGATCTTTTGGTTCGGGTAATCCGCGTAAATTGCCGTTTAGCAATACCTCTGTATTATCCAATCCTGAGGCGTAAAGGTGGGCTATGTTTAAATTGTTCAGCAGCCCGGTCATGGTGGCTTCTATTTTTAAACGGCCATTTTTGTACTTCCTGAAAATTTCTTCATCTCGCAACTGCGGCACAAATATCAGCACATCCTGCAGCCCTACAATGCTATTCTTCACGTCCAGGTTTAGCCGCAAAGACTGCATGTGTTTCTGTAATTCTGTTATAGAAGGATAGTGTACCTCTAAGTGGTCTTGCAGAGTGGTATTGGGTGTTTTAAGGTACAGCCCATTTAGTGTGGCCCCTTGGTCATTGTAGTTAAAGATTGTTCTTAATTCATTCACCGCCAGACCGCATTGCTCCGTGCCGCTAAAGTGCTTTATGTTCCCGGAAATAGTATCTGATGTGTAAGAGAACCCGGAGAGGTCAAGCGTGGAATTTTTGAAATAAAGGTGTGAATAATCGATGCCATATTTCTGGCGTGGCGAACTGTTATTGTCCATCTTAAAGCTGACCCCGGCCAGATCCACGTCTTTAGCCCGTATATTCCACCCTGTGGTAGTATCTATTTTCACTAAGCTATCCACAAACGCAGGCGCGGTGGACAACGCACCCATAGCCAATGTAATATCTGCATTGCTCATTTGCAGCTTTTTCACATCGATCACGTCATCCTCCAGCCCGAATTTATTTAACTGTATTTGGGTTTTATCCAAATTTAAAGTGAACAGGATCTTATGGAGTGCATCGTCATAATTAAAGTTAACCCGCTGCATATTCACATTGTCAGCAATTAATTGAAATTTTGTTTTTGCGGTGTCATTAGCCTTTGGTGGCAGGTAACTGCTGTCTTGCGAGAAGGTTGTTTGCAGCCCGGCAATGTCCAGATCTTTAATGTGGAAGAGCATTTTGCCAAGATCAATTTTTTTTATTTGCAAGTCTAAATGGTCAAGGTTTACTGCAAAGCGCATACCGCCCGTATAGTCATCCATGCGGAAGTGAATGTCGTCCAATTTTACCTTGTCTAAATCTACACTCAGTGAACTTGTAGCTGTGTCTTTTTCTTTCCCCGGTGACTGTGTCTTTTTGCTGGCGAAAGCATTAATGATATAGGTAAAGTTGTAGGTGGTATCGGGTAAGTTGCGGTATATGTGCGAATGAACCCCGGTTAACAACAATTGTTGCACACTCACTTTTTTACTGATGAGTTGTAGCATATTCAGGTCAATTTTCAGTTCACCAACCGCCAGTAACGTATCATTCGCCTGGTCTTTAAGCAACACATCTTTGATGACCACAAACTTTGGGAATCCCACCCCGAAATGCCCGATACGCACTTCGGTTTTAAGTTTATTAGTTAAATATATTTCGGCCTTCCCCCTTATGAAATTTTGTGCCCACGGTGTATCTAAGCACAAAGCCAACCCTACCACCAGGAAGAGGATACTACTTATAATCCACAATGTAATTTTCAGGAATTTACGCATCGGTAATTAATAGCCTATATAAGGCTATATAAAAACCGTACCCGATGCACGGTATTTTTTTATATGCTGCAATATATGTGCTCGCCTGGCAATTAGATTTGACAACTTGAAAAAAATTGTCAAATCTGTTTCGCGGTGTACAAAAGGCTATAAGCATTTATGATTTCGCACACTCGAAATATCTGTATATTAGCCAAGGAAAAAATGGACAAACCGCTCTCATTCAAAAAGACAAGAATAGCGCCCACGCCAAGTGGTTACCTGCATTTAGGTAACGTACTGTCTTTTGCCATTACTGCTGCCCTTGCCCGCAAAACCGGCGCAAAAATATTACTGCGCATAGACGATATGGACCGGGGGCAGCAGGTGAACAAGCTGTATGTACAGGATATATTTGATACCCTCAACTTTTTGGAAATACCCTGGGATGAAGGCCCGAAGAGTTTTTTGGAGTTTGAACGGGAGTTTTCTCAGATACACCGGGCAGATCTGTACAAGTCAGCATTGGAGCAGCTTAGAGACATTGGCGCTGTATTTACCTGCGCCTGCCCCAGAACGGTAACCCGCCAAACGGAAGGAGGACTCTATCCGGGCACCTGCCGCAACATGCATTATGCGCTTGATGGCGATGCACGCTGGAGGTTGAATACCGAAGAAAAAAAAAAGCTATTGATACATACATGGCAATCTGGCAAGGTAAAAGCAACGTTGCCTATCGACATGCAGGATTTCATTGTAAGAAGAAAGGATGGCTTTCCTGCCTACCACCTCGCGTCTATTTTAGACGACCTGTATTTTGGGGTTGACCTGGTGGTGCGGGGCGAGGATTTATGGCCATCAACAATAGCACAGCTTTACCTATCATCTGTACTCCGTAAAGATGCTTTCAACGATATTGTCTTTCATCACCATCCGCTCCTCATGGAAACGGAAGAAAGAAAGCTTTCTAAATCATTCGGTGCAACTTCTGTATTATATCTGCGCCAGCAACACAAAAAGCCGTCCGATATATATGCATTGATCGCAGTCATGCTGCAACTGGGATACACGCCTGGTACATGGGAAGAGCTTACTGATAATATGTTTCAAAAATGAACCATCGTATCCAAGATATTTCAAGGCGTTATATTTGAAGGCGCAAACGCAACTTTATTGCATTTACATTATTTTTGCTGCTGCGCTGATTGTGGGAATGGATCTATCAACACAAATAAGAGAGAAGGGCCTAAAGGCAACCCCGTCAAGGTTAAATGTTATCCAGGTTTTGGGTAGCAATCACCTGGCGTATGCACATGCCGAACTGGAAGCCCTGTTTAGCGATATGGACAGGGTAACGCTTTATCGTGTGCTGAATGATTTTGAGGAAGCGGGCCTGGTGCATAAAATTATAGATGTGGACGGGGTTACGAGGTTTGCTCTATGCAAGCATAGCTGCCCCGGGGCGCATCATGCCGATGAACACGTGCATTTTAATTGCCGTGGTTGCCACAAAATGTTTTGTTTGGAAAATGTGCCGGCCCCTAATGTTAAGATACCTTTAGGTTTTAAGGTTAGTGGTGTGCAGACGCTTATTTATGGCTATTGTAAAAGTTGTAGTGCTGCATGATCCTTAATAAATCAGATGGCATTATCTTTGTGTATTATCAGAATTAAAATGAGATAATTTTTTGAGAAAGCAGGTTGTTAAGGTAATAAGCTGGGTAATGTTGGTGGTGTTCCTTATAGGAGTAGCGCCGAGAGAATACGTGCATGGATTACTGTATGACCATACCGATACCGTTCACCGTATCTATAAAAAGGGCGAGATTGTAATTAATAATAAACACATACACTGCTCTTTTTTAGGATTTGTATTTGCTCCTTACATTGCTACCGAAAAGCAGTTTCTCTCATTTAGAGAGTTCGCATGTTACACTCATTATCTTCAACCGGTCTATAGCTACCGGTACTCTTCATGTCATAAAATAGTTTCCCTCAGGGGGCCTCCCTGCAATTGCTAATCACAATTGAGACACAGGCACTATTTCCTGGTGGCTGATTTATCATTACTAAATAATACGGTCGTGGTTTGCTCTACAAAAGCCACGGTACTGTTGTGCATGTTAATGAGTTTATCATTGGCAAGCGCTGCGCAGGAATGTCACTATGTAATAAGCGGAAAAGTTCTTGATGGGCAAAAAATGCCCATACCAGGAGTGATTGTCCGCTTGTTGAAAGGTGCATTGGGCGCTGCAACAGATACCGGGGGAAATTTTACTATTCCCGGCGTGTGCCCCGGAATGGATACTATTGCCTATGAGGCGATAAGTTATGATAAAATCCGTTTTGCAGTAAACATTAAAGACGATAAAGTCTTAAATATTGTGCTTTCTGCGCACGACAATCAATTGTCAGAGGTCGTTGTCAAAGGGGAGAAAGCACAAGCGCTCAATACGGTATCGCACACAGAACTTTCCGGGCTTGCACTATTGCAAACCCGGGGAGCGTCCCTTGGTGAAACCCTGAAAGAACTGCCGGGATTAAACTCAATCCAGACCGGTCCAAGTTTATCAAAACCCGTTATTCACGGCCTTCACAGTAACCGTGTGCTGATTATTAACGATGGAGTTAGACAGGAAGGGCAGCAATGGGGTTCAGAACATGCACCGGAAATTGACCCGTTTGTTGCAAATAAGATCACTGTTGTAAAAGGCGCGGCAAGTGTGCGTTACGGCTCAGATGCTATTGGCGGTGTTGTATTGCTTAGTCCTGATGATCTGCCAACACAAAAAGGTATTACCGGAGATGTATATCTTATAGGAGCGACCAATGGACAAATGGGGGCTTTCTCCGGATTATTGCAAGGCGCCTTTGACAAAAAGCTGAATGGGCTTTCGTGGCGCATACAAGGCACCTTAAAGGATGCTGGCAACTTTCATACCCCTCGCTACTACCTGACCAATAGTGGACTTAAAGAAGGTGATTTTTCGGCAAATCTTGGTTATAAGTGGAAGAAAATGGATTTCAATGTTTACTACAGCCAGTATTACACCAAAGTTGGCATATTCTTTGGTGCGGAAAGCGGTAATCTGAAAGAATTGCAGGAAAAATTTGCCATGTCAACACCCGGCATACCCTCCTACTTTTCGTACAATATAGACCGGCCTTACCAGACTGTAGAGCATCAACTTTTGAAAGCCACAACATCCTATCAATTTCTAAACAAAGGAAAGCTGGAGCTCACTTTTGGAAGGCAAAATGACATCAGGCAGGAATATGATGAGCTTACTACAAGCAATCCGGCGGCAGAGAATTCACCACAGCTACGTTTCCAATTGATCACTCATACATTAGACCTTATCTATACCCAGGAGTCTAAAAATGGGTTTTCCGGAAGTGTTGGTGTCACCGGAAAAACATCTGGTAATACTTTTGAAGGTGTTCGCTCCCTTATTCCGAATTACAGGGATTACAACGGTGGGGTCTTTGCAATAGAAAAATATAGCATTGGTAAGTTCACCTTTGAGGCTGGCGTCAGGTATGATTACCGATGGCTTCGTGTTTACGAGCGCAATCCAACAACACTTGATCTTTACAATGTCACTTATCAGTATAGCAATGCAACGGGTACTGTCGGGAGTACCTACCGTTACAACGACAATCTATCGGCCAGTTTCAACGTGGGCAGCGCATGGCGCGCGCCCAGCATAAATGAAATGTACATTTACGGAGAGCACTTTAGTGATGCCAGCTTTGAGGTAGGCGATTCAAACCTGAAATCTGAGCGCTCCATAAACACTGGCCTTTCTCTCAATTACAAAAGCGATAAGTTCAGAGCTACTGTTGACATGTATTACAATAGCATCAGCAATTACATTTATGATAAACCGGCGTTGAAGTATCGTGTGCTGCCAAGCGGCACATTCCCTGAATTTGACTTTACGCAGGCCAATGTAAATATAAGGGGTGTTGATGCTGCGATACAGTATGATTTTTTGCCGCAGTTCACTTTCCAATCAAAAACAACCATTGTTCGTGGTTATAATGAATCAATACACGATTGGCTTATATCTATGCCCTGCGATCGTTTTGAAAATGGTTTCGAATACCACTTACAAAAAATCGGAAAATTGAAACAGCCCTATGTGTCACTGGAAAATGTGAGTGTGCTGAGACAGACGAGAGTACCACCCAACAGTGATTATGTGCCACCTCCGGCAGGCTATTCGCTTTTTAACGCAAATGCGGGTTTTACGTTACCAATCAGAAAAAATACGCTTAACATCAATTTCGCGGTGAACAACATTACCAATGTTGCGTACCGTGATTATTTAGACCATTTCAGGTATTACGCCGATGAATTGGGGATCAATTACATTTTACGACTTAAATATTCATTTTAAAAAACTAAAAAAACTAACAATGAAAAAGAGAAATATCATAATTCTGACGTCAGTATTTACATTATTGATCTGCTGGAGTGCCTGTAACAAGAAAGAACAAGCTGTTGCTCCGCCACTACCCGGCAATGAACCGTTGACTACGCTGGTACTGAAAGCTACCAACGCAAATGATGCGACAGATACGCCATCCGCAAGTTGGATACAACTTGACCCGACGGGTACCAATCCGCCAGATACGAGCCATGCTACTTTACACCTGAAAAGCGGTGCTTCATACAATGTTGTGGTGCAGTTGCTTGATAGTCTTAACGATATCACTCCTGAAATAAAGGAACGTGAGAACTATCACCTATTTTGTTTTGATGTAGCCCCGGGTCTTAACCTGACCTGCAAACAAACAGATTTAGATACAAATCCTAAACCCTTACCCATAGGTTTGACAGATTTATTTACAACGGGCGCTGTAAGCAGTGGAAGCCTCGAAGTTACACTTCATCACCAACCGAATGTAAAAGATGGCACTTGCCCTCCTGGGTCAATTGATATTGACGCAACATACACAGTTAAGATACAGTAACCATTTTATTAATCAATCTTATAAAATAAAAAATCATGAAAAAACTAATAATAGCGGTATTATTCGCAATATCCGGCATTCTTGATGCCAAGGGCCAGGATGCAAAGCCAATAAATAAACCAGGCAATTTGATGATAGGCATTACGGGTGGCTTATCTTCCCCTTCGGGAAATTTTATAAAAACAGATTATGCCGATAATACGTCGGGTTTCGCTGGCTCCGGTAGTAATATTGGGGTCACAGCCACGTGGTTCATAAAAAAGAACTTCGGTATAAGTGCATTGGTTTCCTACCAACAATATAGTTTCAAGGGTATTCAAAATATGGCTGATGGCTTCCATGAATCTTTTGATGTTGACAGCGCTTCTGCTACTGTTAAAGGGAATAACCACACTATAAACATTTTAGTAGGGCCTTACTATTCTTTGCCAATAGGCAATAAGTTTTCAATTGATTTTAGGGGGCTTGTTGGTTTAGCTAATTCATCATTGGCGGGTTGGGATGTTGTGCTTACAGATGCCGGTATTACACATCCTCCGCTTACTCAAAATGTTTCGAGTGCCGCTACATTTGGTATGCAATTTGGTGTTGGCTTCCGCTATAAGGTTACAGACCGCTGGGCAGTTCTGCTTAATGGAGATTATTTTTATTCAAAACCAGATTTTACAATTGTGAATGTGGATAGGAATGCCAATGCAGGAAGGGAAATTTATTCTTATAACCAACCTATCGCAGGTATTAACGCTAACCTTACGCTCGCGTACATCTTAAAGCATAAGTAACTCTTCATAGACATGCAGCGTATTAACCCGCTGCATGTTTATGTACCAGCAGTAGGCAGAAGATTAGTACCTTTACGCCGGACTGTTAAACTATAGGTTTACAATTTCAGTCTCAATCATTTCAAGTCATGCATAAGTGTTTTTATCTATTTATTTTTACAATACTATTCGGGACCTGGTACAAGGCTGCAGCCAGCAGTTCGTTAAAAGGCATTGTTAAAGACCAGAAAGGAATACCAGTGATCGGGGCCATAGTAGAGATACCAGACCTGAAAGTGGGAACGGCTACAGACACAGCGGGCGCCTACGCTATACCCGGGATACCCAAGGGCAGATTCCTTGTTGTGGTCACCCTCATCGGTTATTCCAAAACAACAATGACCATTGACATCAATGGCGATACCCACCAGGATTTTACACTGAACGAGAGCGCAATAGAAACCCAGGAAGTGGTAATAACCGGGCAGTCGAAGGCAACCGAAATGAACCGCAGCCCTATACCTGTGGTGGCTGTGAACAACCAATATCTGCGCGAAAACATAAGCACGAATATTATCGATGCGCTTACAAAGGTGCCGGGCGTCTCTGCCGTTACCACAGGCCCTAATATCTCCAAGCCATATATTCACGGGTTGGGGTTCAACCGCATATTGACCCTCTATGACGGTATGCGGCAGGAAGGCCAGCAGTGGGGCGATGAGCATGGCATAGAAGTGGATGAATACAGCATAGACCGGGTGGAACTGGTAAAGGGCCCGGCAAGCCTCATTTACGGGTCAGATGCACTTGCCGGGGTGGTAAATCTTATCCCTACGCCACATGCCCCGGATGGTAAGATCATTGGTAACATCAGCAGCGACTACCAGTCAAATAATGGTGAAGCTGGTATCAGCGGTATGATGACGGGCAACCAAAATGGCTTCTACTGGCTGGGCAGGGTGTCGCATAAGCAGGCGTCTAACTACCAGGACGCCATTGATGGCAGGGTTTATGGCACTAACTATAATGAAACAGATGCCAATGCCTCCCTGGGGGTAAACAAAAAATGGGGCTTTTCCCATCTCGACCTTAGCATGTTCAACGACCTGCAGGCCATACCCGATGGCAGCAGGGATTCTCTTACACGCAAGTTCACCAAGCAGATAACCGAGGCAGATACCTTCCGGCCAATAGTCCCTGCCAGCGAACTGAACACCTACAAGATACCCACGCTGCACCAGCACATAGAGCATTACCGGGCAATGTCCTCTAACAACTTCAATGTATTTGACGGGCTGCTGGCCGTAAATTTCGGCTTCGAGCGAAGCGTGCGCCGGGAGTTCAGCCATCCCGAATATGCCGATATTCCTGGGCTGTACCTGCAACTGAATACTTACACCTACGACATAAAATACTCATTGCATGACCTCGCGGGCTGGGAGATAACTGCCGGGGTAAATGGCATGTACCAGACCAATGATGTGACAAAGGGTACAGATTTTGTGATCCCCTCTTACCAGCAGTTCGATGTTGGCCCGTTTGCCGTGTTCAAGAAAAATATGGGTAAGCTGGATATTGCAGGAGGAGTAAGGTTCGATACAAGGATATTTCATAACGATGGCTTGCTTACCAAACCAGACCCGGTTACCGGCTTTGATACTTATTATGCCGGGCACGATACTACGGGTACTACGCAGCAGTTCACCGCCTCAGATCATACCTATTCCGGTATGACCTACAGCCTCGGGGCTACCTACATCTTCTCTAAAAAACTGGCGGTAAAAGGGAATATAGCCCGTGGTTTCCGCGCCCCGAACATAGCCGAAATATCTGCCGATGGGGTGCATCCCGGCACAAACATCTACCAGGTGGGCGGCAACGACCTGAAGCCGGAATTCAGCCTGCAGGAGGATATTGGCATGGAGTACACATCTAAACACCTGTCTATAAATGTATCGGTGTTCAACAACGACATTACCAACTATATCTATAACCAGAAAGTGCTTAATTCATTTGGTGGCGATTCTATCAAAGATAATAGTACCGTATTCCAGTTCCAGGCCACCCATGCCCGGCTGTATGGCGGCGAGGCGAGTATAGACATTCACCCCCACCCGCTCGACTGGCTGCATTTCGAGAACAGCATTTCCGTGGTCTATGGATTGAATGAAGGCGTTGCAGGAACAAAACTCAGCGACAGCGCAAAATATCTACCACTGATCCCACCAATCCATGGCATTTCCGAGTTGCGTGCAAATTTCAAGCATCCATTCAAGCATCTGCAAAACACATTTGTAAAGATACAGGTGGTAATGTATGCAAAGCAAGACCATGTTGATCTGGCCAACAATACCGAAACACCTACCCCCGGCTATACGCTATTTAATTCCGGCATAGGCGGCGACATAACCGACCATGCAGGCAAAACCCTGTTCAATATATCGGTGTTTGGTAATAACCTGTTCGATGTAGCTTACCAGGATCATTTGAGCCGGCTAAAATACTTTGAGCAATACCCTGATGATCCCCGTGGGCATACCGGTATATACAATATGGGACGGAACATAGGCATAAAGTTATCTGTGCCATTTGGTGTAAAGTAATACCCCGGCCCTAAATGGTGACATGTTTTGACTATCTCTCATTATTACTGCCAGGTTTTTGAAGCTGCTGTAAAATATTTTACGGCAGCTTCTTTCTGTCTTCTACCTTTTCCGTAATTTGCATATAAATGATTTCTATGAAAAAGCTGGCGATCTTTATTTTACTTGTATGCTCTTTTTCTGATTGCTTTAGCCAGGCTTATATTCCCATGCCATCCGCCAATTCCACGTGGAGATACCGGATATACGATGTGGATTATCTTGTGCAAATAACTGACTTCATCTTGTTTTATAACGGTTCGGATACCGTTATAAATAGCCTCACGTATCATAAAGTATGCTCCCGTGCGTGCAAACAAACAGGCCCTCTTGGGTTTGATCCCCCAATAGTGACGACGCAGGCCAGTTTTTCCGATAGTTATTTCGGAGGCATCCGGGAAAGCGGAAAACAGGTTTTTTTTATTCTTGGCGCTTCAGAACGATTAATATTTGACTTTAATGTAGCCGTAGGAGATTCTATCCCTGCATTCTCCGGTAAAAATAAAGTTACCGGTATAGATTCTATTTCAGTAGGGGGCACATTTCATAAGAGATACCTCACTACCGACTCCACCTACTTTGTAATTGAAGGTGTTGGCAGTAACAGAGGTCTTCTGCCCTCGCTAAATGATGGTGGCGAAGATATTGCCTTTTTCTGCTTTACAGATACCACGAGTGACGTCATTACTTATTCGCCTGACACGTCAAAGCCATGCACCTATATATACCCTTGGGGGTATTCGGAAAATACGCCAATAGTTAATACCGCAGATGAAATAAAGATTGCCCCTATACCTGCATCTGATGTTTTACATATTTCGTCATCACAGAGCGATCTCCTAAATGTTGAAATATATGATTGTGTCGGAAAAAAAGTATGGAATACCGCTTTCTGCGAAAAATTAGATGTTCCTGTTAGTTGCTGGTCTAAGGGATTATATTTTCTCCGAATTGACGATAAAGAAAATGGAACTATTGTTAAAAAGGTAATAATAGAATAACCGGGTAATGCACGACTTGAAAGTACAATGATCCCCCAAATTAATGGGGGATTATTTTTGTGGCTCATTCAATTTCCTACCTGTATTTTTCCAATCACGGATTCTCTGTCACTAACCCCGGTTGCACAGCTACCAGGTCACTCATAAACCCATCCGGGTCATCCGGGCTTATTACCACTTGCTTATTGTCCGTCTTTACTATTAGAATATAGTTCCTGCGTTGTGTGCAATACCAGGTCATACTGCCGAATTTTTTGTTGTAGAACATGCCGGTGTACCCGAAAAGCCCACCATTGCCAAAGGTGCGGATCACGCCCTTCATATCGCCATGCGGTACTTTGTTCACTGATTTTATCCCCGA
>Ga0206969_1189_pt1 | contig 15189 bp, 13 predicted proteins | sample Alteio_BWOrgHeat_87_FD_153256 | JGI IMG/M metagenome (GOLD analysis project Ga0206969, IMG submission 153256) | Enriched cells from forest soil in Barre Woods Harvard Forest LTER site, Petersham, Massachusetts, United States -... | ecosystem: Environmental > Terrestrial > Soil > Temperate forest >... | reverse complement strand
GTCACAGCTAACCATCTCATCTGCTGGGAAAAACAAATCATGATTCGCCTATACCCAATTAATTTGGAGATATTGTGGCGTACCGTTCGCCTCTTCCTATTCATCCTACTATTATCAACGGTTTCTATTGCTGAAGTGCAAGACATTCCGCAAGATCAAAATTAATGGTTGCTGAAGCGGTTGATATTCTATGTCCTTGTGAATGGTTCAAAATGACGTCTTCTTTAAGTTCTAGCACTTTAAGGGTATTAAAAAACATGCCCTCTTTTGCTTCTAACTCTATAAAAGTATCGGGACCTAGTGTTAAATGAAACTTAGGATGGGTCAGTTGAATTGCCTCACTTGATACTTGTTTTCCTTGATCTGCAGAAATTGTATAAGGATGCCCGCGTGCGTCGACACCATTAAAGTGGGGGTTGAGGGCCATATTATTTTCAAGAACACTAAATGCTGCTGTTGTTGTAATATCCTTATGTTTTAAAAAGATTATTTTTGTTCCTCCAGACCAGCACACTAAGACAATAAGTAGGGTCAATGCCATAAAAGGTAGCAGCCGTTTTAACCAGTTAATTTTACGACTTCTTATCTTTAAAAGCTGAGAATCTACGATAATACTACGATAATTCGATAAACGGTGTGGAGTCATAAGCTACACAACACCAGCTCGCAGGAAATCATGAATATGGATAATACCACACGGGCACAGGTCATCGACAACAAATAAATTTGTAATGTTATTTTCATTCATCATTGCTAAGGCCTCTACGGCCAAGGCTTTGCTAGAGATCGTCTTAGGGTTGGGTGTCATAATGTCTTGAGCAGTTTGGATCAGAAGGTTCTGGCTCATATATCGGCGCAAATCACCATCTGTAATAACGCCTTTAAGTTCTCCATGATCATCAAGAACACCAACGCAGCCAAGGCGCTTTTCCGTCATAATCAGAATCACTTGGCTCATAATTGCATCAAGTGTTGTTAAAGGCATCGCGTCGTTTGTATGCATAAGGTCAGTAACGCGCAAAAGTTTACGTCCTAATTGGCCGCCAGGATGGAAGGTTTGATAATCTTGATCAGAAAAACCTCTTTGGCGCAAAAGAGTGATGGCTAAGGTATCACCAAGCGCCATCATCATCGTTGTTGAGGTCGTAGGTGCCAGTCCCATGGGGCAGGCCTCAGGGGTATTGGGCAACAATAGATTTACTGTTGCTGCTTGTGCTAAAAGGCTGTCTTTGCCACTGGTAATGGCAATGATAGGGATAGAAAATCGACTTGCGTACTGGATTAAATTGCTTAATTCTGGCGTTTCCCCAGAGTTTGAGAGAGCAATGATTACATCTTGACGGGTGATCATCCCTAAATCACCGTGGCTAGCCTCAGCCGGATGCACAAAAAGTGCTGGTTGGCCAGTGGATGCTAGGGTTGCAGCGATTTTACGGGCAATGTGTCCACTTTTCCCCATTCCAGTGACGACAACGCGTCCAGATATTTGTTCAATAAGATTAAGGGCTTCGATAAAGTGGTGGTCCAGTGTTTTGGTAAGGGCCTGGAGTCCATCGATCTCAGTTGCCAAGACCTTATGGGCCATTTCTAAAACATCAATTTGAGCGGACGGGAATGGTTTAATAATTGCTGACATTTTCAAAGTGTTATTTTCGTTGGGATTTAAATTCTATTACAGTAACTGTAACGCTATTTCTTAATGGCGTGTACTAAAAAATGCAATCAATCAAAGTACACGATTGGTCATAAAACTCCATTCTAGCCAAGGTAAAAGTGTCTTAAGATCTTCTGTTTCAATAGTGGGGCCTGCCCAAATGCGTAGAGAAGGTGGGGCTTTTATATGACCACGAATATCAAAAGCAACGGTTTCTTGATCTAAATCCTGGGTCATTTTTTGGATAAATCGGCGCTGTTCTTCTTCACTGAGATTAGTAATAATGGGGTCAATAATTTTTAAACACACAGAAATTGGAGAAACGGTTTCAGGATTTGATGCCAAAAAATCAATCCATGGTGTTTTTTTAACCCAATCTTGCAAAATGGCAAAATTTTGTTGGCATCGCTTGAATAGGCCATGTGCCCCACCTATTTTTTTAGCCCAGGTTAATGCGTCAATATAATCCTCTATACATAATAGTGAAGGTGTGTTGATTGTTTCCCCAACAAAAATTCCCTCTATTAGCTTTTGGTTGGTGGTGAGCCGGAACAAACGGGGCATAGGCCAGGGAGGGGTATAACTGGTTAGTCGTGTGACAGCTCTTGGGCTTAAGACAATCATGCCATGAGCAGCTTCACCCCCTAATCCTTTCTGCCATGAAAAGGCGGTTGCATCAAATTTATGCCACGCTAACGGTATGCTGAAGGCAGCAGACGTAGCATCCACGATGGTTAACCCAAGGCGATCATCGGGAATCCAAGCGGCATTGGGGACGCATACACCTGTGGTTGTTCCATTCCAAGATAGCACACAATCATTCTTAGGGTTATAAAGGGATAAATTGGGAAGGTCCCCAGGTAAGGCTGTGTAGACGTTAACATCTTTGAGCTTAAGCTGGTTGGTAATATCATCTGCCCAAAGATGACCGAAAACATCAGAAGCAAAAACATCTACACCATTCATTCCCAAAAGTGACCAAAGTGCACACTCTATCGCACCGGTTGCAGATCCTGGTAAAATACCAATGCGATAATCTTGGGGAATTTCAAGAACTTCCCGTGTTAAATCAATCAAGGTGCGTAAACGTATTTTCCCAGGGTTAGAGCGGTGTGACCGTCCTAAAAGATCTGTGGGCAATTGGTTTAATTGCCATCCAGGATGTTTAGACGTTGGGCCTGAGGAAAAAACGGGGCTCTTTGGTTTAATAGAGGGCTTAGGCAATTTGTGCATGGTGGATTCGTTCATAATCTAAAAGTTTCTGTTTAAAGGATGATCCCCAGCGATAGTTCCCAATTCCACCTCCCTTAGGACAAACCCGATGACAAGGAATTAACCAAGAGACTGGATTATTACCAATTGCAGTTCCTGCAGCACGCACAGCCTTTGGATTGCCAGATCGATCAGCAACGTCTTGATAGGTTAGGATTTGACCAGGTTGGATTGTTAATAGGGTTTGCCAAATTTGGTGCTGAAAAGGGGTACCACTAACAACAATCGAAACGGGATGGTTTGAGGCAATGGTATCAAGAAACTGTTGAACCTTAGTGTGATCAATAGAAGTGTTAGTCAACTCTAAGAAAGGAAAAATATCGTTGATACATGCTTTAAAATCTTTGTCTTTGGGCACAAAGGTCAGCGCATAAATATCCTGATCTACAGCAGCAATACAGGCATTTCCAAAGGGGGTTTTACCCATGCCATAGGTAATCGTTTTTTGGGCTTTAATGTGCAGAAGAAATTCTTGTTTGCTAAAGAAATGGCAAGAATGGACCATGGTTAATCAGCTTTATGATCGACGCTTTGAATGGTCGTCATAATATCATCAAGCACTGTTTTTAGACGAGTTTCATCATCACCTTGTGCCATAATGCGAATCAAAGGTTCTGTGCCAGAACGGCGCACCAACAACATGCCATGGGGTTTTAAATGGGCCTCTGCGGTTTGAATGGTAGCACGCACGGATGGGTGTTCTAAACTAGCGGGGTTGTTAAAGCGAATGCTATGCATAATTTGCGGCACTGACTGAAAAATCTGACCGACAAAACTTGCCGGTTGTTTGCTTTCTACTAGTACGGCAAGGATTTGCAGAGCTGCAATAATACTGTCACCCGTTGTTGCATAATCTCTTAAAATAATGTGTCCAGAGGGTTCTCCTCCAACATTATAGCCATATTGGCGCATATGCTCTACCACATGCCGGTCTCCGATGGGCACCCGGATGAGTTGTAGATTGTGGGCGTTTAAATATCGTTCAAGTCCTAAATTTGCCATTTGGGTTGAAACAATACCCCCATTGGTTAATCGGCCATTTTTTTAGCCAAGTACTGGCAATCAATGCTAGAAGATAACCACCATCAAGAATCTTTCCTCCCTCATCAACCATAATCAGGCGATCTGCATCGCCATCAAGAGCAATCCCCAAATCTGCTTTATGATTAAGCACAGCGGCTTGAAGGGCAGCAAGATGTGTTGCGCCACACCCTTCATTAATATTGCTGCCATCGGGTTGATCGCCAATAGGGATCACTTCTGCGCCTAATTCCCATAATACAAGGGGCGCTACTTTGTAAGCAGCGCCATGGGCGCAATCGACAACAATTTTCATCCCATCTAGACGCAAAGATCTGGGGAAGGTTCCTTTAACAAATTCAATATAACGGCCACTGGCATCATCAAGACGCCGTACTTTACCGATGTGAGGTGCGTCGATATAAGAGAAATTATCAGCCAACACTAAAGCTTCGATCATGGTTTCCTGCTCGTTCGATAGCTTAAACCCATCGGGACCAAAAAATTTGATGCCATTATCATCGGCAGGGTTGTGAGACGCCGAGATCATGACGCCTAAATCGGCCCGTAAAGATCGTGTTAACATTCCAACGGCTGGAGTCGGTAGAGGCCCAAGTAAAACAACATCCATTCCTACCGCGACAAAGCCTGCAGTCAGCGCTGATTCCACCATATAACTAGATCTGCGGGTATCTTTACCGATGATAACGGTACATCGATCGGCACCCCGGGTGAACTGGCGTCCGATCACCATCGCAAGTTTTAAGATCGTATCAGGCGTCATGGGCCAAACATTTGCAAGCCCGCGCACACCATCTGTGCCAAACAAACGAAGTTTATTGGTTATTCTTTTTTCAAAGGATAAGTCTTGTTTGGTTTTTTTTCTTAACTGCACGATTCACCTCATAATACCTTATGGCAAGATACCCATTCCAGAGGTCATTATTCAAGCTTTTTTGGGAGATATCACGTCTAAGGTGACAACATCAGGCAAAAAGGATACCTTAATTGATAAAGTTAATCTTGAAAGATGGTGTTATGCTAAAAGGTCCTAATCTCAACCCTTATGATGGTGAAAAACCAAAACAGCTTGTTCTATTGTTGCATGGTTATGGCTCTTCTGGGGATGATTTAATTGAATTAGGGCGTCTTTGGGCGCCGCTTCTCCCCCATGCGGAATTTATAGCATTCCATGCACCTGAAGTGTGCAAGATCAATTCTTTTGGGTATCAGTGGTTTAGCTTAGCAGAGTTCACCCCGAAAGAGGTCCGGGATGGCTTGGATAAAATAGGCCCGGTCCTTCACCGTGATATTTTAATGCTGTTAGAGAAGAAAAATCTTAACCCTGAAAACTTGGCAATCGTAGGGTTTTCTCAAGGATCGATGCTTGCCTTAGAGATGATGTTTCTATTACCTAATCTTTGCTGTATTTTAAGTTATTCAGGGGCGTTCTATCCGTCTTTTAACCTTAAGAAAGTTGTTTCAGCACCACATGTTTTCTTGCTGCATGGTGATCAAGACGAGGTTGTTCCTTATACGGCACTTCAAGAAACATCTGATCAATTATCTTCCCTTGGTGTTCCAGTTAGAACGCATACGTGCTTAGGCCTTGGCCATAGCATTGACCATGAAGGTTTGGTGCTGGGGGGACGATTTTTGCAGGAATCATTTAGTTAATCTTAAAGATTATGAGAGAGGATAACATCATGGGAAGAAAAAAAATTGCACTTGTTGGGAGTGGTAATATTGGGGGGACCTTGGCTCATCTTGCCCAGATTAAAGATTTGGGAGATGTTGTTCTTATTGATGTTGCTGAAGGAATACCGCAAGGAAAAGCCTTGGATATAAGTCAAGCATCGGCAATCGAAAACATCGATTATCGCTTTACCGGAAGCACAGACTTTAGTGAGCTTAAAAATTCTGATGTGGTGATCGTAACGGCAGGTATTGCCCGCAAGCCTGGAATGAGTCGGGATGATCTTTTATCCATTAATGCTAAAGTGATTACCAATGTTGGCACTAATATTGCTCGATATTGTCCCAAGGCTTTTGTGATTGTTGTAACAAATCCGTTGGATGTTATGGTTTGGCTGATGCAGGAAGTGACCCAACTCCCTCATAGCCATGTTGTCGGGATGGCCGGTATTTTGGATAGCGCACGGTATCGTTTCTTCTTAGCTGAAGCACTCGGTGTTTCAGTACAAGATATTCAAACCTTTGTCCTGGGCGGGCACGGCGATACTATGGTTCCTCTGTTGCGCTATACCAGCATTGCGGGTATTCCATTGCCGGATGTGATCAAAATGGGGTGGATTCGTGAGGAAAAAGTTCAAGAGATTATTGACCGGACTCGTAACGGAGGTGCGGAAATTGTGGGGCTTTTAAAAACGGGATCGGCTTATTATGCACCGGCAGCAGCAGCCATTACGATGGCAGAGGCCTATCTGAAAGATAAAAAACGTATTCTCCCCTGTGCAGCATGGTTAAATGGTCCTTACGGCGTTCAAGATCTCTATGTAGGCGTGCCAGTCGTGATCGGAGCGGGAGGGGTTGAGAAAGTAATTGAACTGGAGTTAACGTCCCAAGAAAAACAGGCTTTTTCCGCATCGGTCAAGGCTGTGGAAGGATTAATTCAGACCACTAAAAGCTTGCAGGGTTCCTGATGAACGTTCATGAGTATCAAGCTAAGGCTCTTTTGAAGGAGTATGGTGTTCCCATCTTACGGGGTAAGGTTGCTAACACCGCTCTAGATGCGGTTAAGATAGCCCAAGAGATCGGGGGGGCATTATGGGCGGTTAAAGCACAAATCCATGCAGGTGGTCGTGGCAAAGCCGGTGGTGTGGTCATGGCTAAATCTGTAGAGGAGGTTGATCACGCTGCAGAAAAATTGATCGGTTCTTACCTTGTTACGCACCAAACCAAAGCTCAAGGTCAGAAAGTTAACTGTGTTTATATTGAAGCAGGATGCTCAATTGCCCAAGAATTTTATCTTAGTTTGGTGGTTGATCGCTCTCAAAGTAGGGTTGCAATTGTACTGTCTGCAATGGGAGGGATGAACATTGAAGAAGTGGCAGCTCAAACTCCTGAAAAAATCACGACCCTTTTGATTGATCCAGCAGTGGGATTTGAAGCATTTCAAGGTAGAAAGGCCGCGGCTACGTTAGGTCTTTCAGGATCTGCTGCCAGCCAACTTGGCAATCTTTTAAAGGCGCTTTATAAAACCTTTATCGATTTGGATCTGACCCTTATTGAAGTTAACCCCCTAATTCTGACGCAACAAGGTGATCTTGTTGTGGCAGATGCCAAGATGACATTTGACGATAACAGCTTGTTCCGTCACCCAGAAATTGAAAAGTTACGTGATGAAGCAGAGGAAGATGCTGCAGAATTAGAGGCCATGCGGCAAGGGCTAAGCTATGTAAAGTTAGAGGGCAATATTGGCTGTATGGTCAATGGTGCAGGTCTTGCCATGGCAACCATGGATATCATTAAACTGCACGGGGCAGAGCCTGCAAATTTTTTAGATGTTGGGGGCGGGGCCACTCAGGAAAAAGTATCAACGGCCTTTAAACTCATCTTGGCTGATTCCCATGTTAAAGCTATTTTGATCAATATTTTTGGTGGGATTATGCATTGTGATATTATTGCTGAGGGTATTGTTGCTGCGGCAAAAGAAGTTAGCTTAACGGTTCCAATGGTTGTTCGTCTGCAAGGGACCAATCAAGAGCTGGGTCAAAAGATTTTAGATCAATCCGGCCTTAAAGTTATTTTTGCAAAAGATTTAGGAGAAGCTGCACAAAAAGCTGTCCAATCCCTTAAAGGGGCAGTTTAATGGGGATTCTTGTTGATAAAAACACCAAAGTCATTTGCCAAGGTTTTACAGGTAAGCAGGGCACATTTCATTCTGAACAAGCACTTGCTTATGGTACGCAACTTGTTGGTGGAGTAACCCCTGGCAAGGGCGGCACTCGGCATCTAGATCTGCCAGTTTTTAATACGGTTAGTGAGGCAGTAAAGACCACAGGAGCAGTCGCTTCGGTTATTTACGTGCCCGCTCCCTTTGCGGCTGATGCTATTTTTGAGGCAGTGGATGCGGGTATTGAATTGGTTGTTTGCATTACAGAGGGAATGCCCGTTCTTGATATGGTGCGCGTTAAGCGGGCATTGATTGGCACAAAAACACGTCTTATTGGGCCCAATTGTCCGGGCATTATCACCCCCCAGCAATGTAAAATTGGGATTATGCCAGGGTATATTCATTCTCCTGGCACCATTGGTATTGTCTCACGTTCTGGGACTCTCACCTATGAGGCGGTTGCGCAAACCACGGCAGTTGGGTTGGGGCAAACAACCTGTATTGGCATTGGCGGAGATCCCGTTAAGGGCATGAGTTTTGTTGATGTGCTTGAATTATTTTGGCAAGATCCAGCTACAAAAGGGATTCTTCTTGTTGGGGAGATTGGTGGCAGTGACGAACAAGAAGCAGCAGATTTTATAGCATATCACTATGCTAAAGGGCATTTTAAACCGGTTGTTGCCTTTATTGCAGGTATGACAGCGCCCCCGGGACGACGTATGGGACATGCAGGAGCCATCATTGCTGGTGTTGGTGGAACAGCAAAAGAGAAAATTGAAATATTGAAAAATGCGGGTGTTATGATTGCAGAATCCCCTGCGCTTTTAGGTCAAACAATGGTGCAGGCGTTTCAAAAGCATGGACAATCAAAATAATTTATGCACGTGTGAAATAGAAAAAATGCAATAAAATCGTTAACTATTTTGAGCTACCATGAAAAGGATAAAGAAAATAAAACCAAAACGTGTTGTCCTTCCGGAGTTGATTGGATCATCGCCGGGATTTGACTTACGTGGGAAGCAAGACATGCAACGTGAGCAAGTGATTGAATCAAGTTTCCTGTATGGCGGGAATGCTGTTTTTATCTCCAGTTTGTATGAAGCATACCTAAAAAATGGGCAAAGTGTTTCAAAAGAATGGCAGCAGTATTTTGCCAGCCTTAATGATGGAACCCCTCACCAGAATTCATCCTTTCTTTTCGCAGAAGACGTGGTTTCAAAGGGTGTAATCCCCATTTTTTTCCAAGACTCATCTTTAGATCAGGCAACCGTAGATTCAGTTAGGGCCTTGATGCTCATTCGATCCTACCAGGTAAGGGGGCATTTGATTGCTAATTTAGACCCATTGGGGCTAGAAAAACGACACTATTACCCTGAATTGGATCCAGCTACCTATGGATTTGGGGAGAAAGATTTCGGTCGCCCTATTTTCATGGACGGTATGTTGGGATATAAAACCGCAACCTTACAGCAAATTTTGCAAAAACTGCAGGCTACCTACTGTTCAACTGTGGGTGTGGAATTCATGCATATTCAAGATTCTGAACAACGGATTTGGGTTCAAGAGCGGGTTGAAAATAGACAGCACAGCCAATTATCGCGCCAGGATCGTCAGAAAATTTTGCAGGATTTAATTCATGCCGAAAATTTTGAGAAATTTTTACAGGTAAAGTATCCTGGGGCTAAGCGTTTTGGATTGGAAGGCGCAGAAAGTTTAATTCCAGCACTAGAATTTATCCTAGCACAAGCAGCAGAACGGGGCGTGAAGGAGGTTATCTTTGGTGCGGCCCATCGTGGGCGACTAGCCATATTGGCCAATATCTTGCATAAATCGATGCGGTCCATTTTTGCTGAATTCCACGGCATTGAGCATGATCTTGAAGTGTTTCCAGGTTCGGGAGATGTAAAATATCACTTGGGGGCATCCTTAGATCGTCAATTTGAGGGTCACAAAGTGCATCTTTCTTTAACCCATAATCCATCTCATTTAGAGGCAGTAAACCCGATCGTACTTGGCAAAATTCGTGCTAAGCAACGATTGAGGCAAGACCATGATCATTCTCAAGTAATTGGAATACTGCTTCATGGAGATGCTGCTTTTGTAGGGCAAGGGCTTGTTGTTGAAACGCTTGAGCTTTCGGGTCTTCAAGGATATCATACAGGGGGCACTCTTCATATTATTATCAATAATCAAATTGGCTTTACCACCAATCCACCTCATTCTAGGTCATCCCCCTATTGTTCGGATATTGCTAAGGCTATTCAAGCGCCCATTTTCCATGTCAATGGGGATGATCCTGAAGCGGTGGTGTGGGTAACACAGCTGGCTGCAGATTTTCGCAGGCAATTTTCCCGAGATGCTGTGGTTGATATGGTTTGCTATCGTCGTCATGGTCACAATGAAGGTGATGATCCGGTTTTTACTCAGCCCTTGATGTACAAAACCATTGCAACACATCCAACAACAAAGGAAATCTATACGAAGCAATTATTGGATTCAGAAACGATTTCCATGGGAGAAGTTGAAGAGTTAACCCATAACTTTGACCAATATTTGCATGCTGAATTTGATGCAGTTCCCAACTATAAAATACAACCGGATTGGTTGGAAGGCGAATGGAAAGACATTAAAACAATCAATAATCCACTTGAGACTTATGATAATCCTGATCTGATTGGCCATACCGCTGTTGATATTGACCGATTGCAACACATTGGTCAGATGGTTTTAAGGGTTCCAGAAGGATTCCATTTGCATCATAGAATTGCCAAGCAATTTGAATCGAGAACCCACATACTTGAATCTGACAAGAGGGTTGATTGGGCAATGGCAGAATCACTTTCTTTAGGCTCGCTTCTTGTGGAAGGAACGGCAGTTCGGTTCAGCGGCCAAGACTCTGGTCGGGGTACATTTTCACAGCGCCATGCAGTTTTGGTTGATCAGGAAACTGAAGATAAATATGTGCCTTTAAATCATGTGCAAGCGGATCAAGCCTTTTTTGAAGTGATCGATAGTCCGTTATCAGAGGCATCTGTCTTAGGGTTTGAATATGGGTACAGTACAGCGGATCCAAAATCACTGGTGATTTGGGAGGCGCAATTTGGAGATTTTGCTAATGGCGCTCAGCTTATCATTGATGAGTTTGTGGCCTCTGGTGAGACTAAATGGTTGCGCTTATCAGGATTGGTGATGTTGCTGCCCCATGGGTATGAGGGACAGGGTCCGGATCATACTTCTGCAAGGCTGGAACGGTTTCTCCAGCTGTGTGCAGAAACCAATCTTGAGGTGGTTAATTGTTCGACCCCTGCAAATTATTTCCATGCATTACGGCGACAGGTACGACGATCTATTCGCAAACCCTTGATTGTGATGACTCCAAAATCTTTATTAAGGAATCATTTCGTGGTTTCGACTCTTGCTGATATGGGTCCTAATACTGGGTTTCAATTGGTTATTAATGACGATACAGTAGATCCTAATCAGATCCGCAGATTAATTCTATGCAGTGGCAAAGTTTATTATGATCTTTATCAAGAACGCGAAAAGCGCCAACTTATGGATATCGCTTTGGTACGTGTAGAGCAATTTTACCCATTTCCACGTCAGGCATTGATCGATGCTCTTGCTGCTTATCATCAAAACGCTGAGGTTATTTGGTGTCAAGAAGAACCGATAAACATGGGTGCTTGGACCTTTATGGATCGTCGACTAGAAAGTGTCTTAGAGGCAAGCCAACTGAGGCAAAAAAGACCTAAATGTATCGGACGTAGGCCTGCTGCAGCTGCTGCAACCGGTGTTGGGGGCCGCCATATTCGTGAACAAGAACAGCTGATTAACGAAGTATTAACGATTCCATGATGGTGTAATTCTTAAAGTCTTTAAGGAAAGGTAAAATGGTATAGATGTCGGGCATTCGTGAAATTATAGTTCCTGCACTTGGAGAATCTGTGACTGAAGCTTCGGTCGTGAAGTGGTTAAAATCAGCGGGCCAAGCTGTCACCGTGGATGAGATTTTATTGGAAATAGAAACCGATAAGATTACTTTAGAAGTAACCGCGCCTATAACGGGTGTATTAGAAGAAATCATTGCAGGTAATGGGGCAACGGTCGCGGTTGGTGGATTACTTGGACTGATTAGGATGGGGGCAGAAAAACCTGCCATTGTTTCTTCAAAGGATACAATAACGTCGTCTAAACCTTCAGAACAAGACGTCTTTTTATCTCCTGCAGCCCGCAAAGCAGTAGCAGATAATCATTTAGATCCGTCTCAAATTTTAGGGACAGGTAAGGAAGAAAGAATCACGAAAGAGGATGTTTTCTTAGCCTTTGAAAAAGAAACCATTCCTAAAGATAAGGAATATTTTAAAGAACAAAAAAAAGAAATTTCTCCAGAACTAAAACCAGAACCAAAAGAATTTTTTCCGGAATCAAAGCCAGAATTAAAAGAATTTTTCATTGCAGAGGTTTCTGATCTTCCCTCACTTGCGCGGCGGGAAGAACGGGTGCGCATGACTCAGCTGCGAAAAAAAATCGCTGAACGGTTAAAGTATGCCCAAAACACAGCGGCGATTCTGACCTCATTCAATGAAGTGGATATGGGTAATATCCAGGCGTTTCGCGCGCGTTACAAAGAAAGCTTTGCTAAAAAACATGGCATTAAGCTTGGGTTGATGTCTTTTGTTGTGAAAGCCTCAATTGCAGCATTAAAAGAAATACCAATCGTTAATTCGGAAATTGATGGGGATGAGATCATCTATAAAAATTTCTTTGATATTGGTGTTGCTGTTTCTGCCCCACAAGGATTGGTTGTGCCCGTTATTCGTGATGCGGATCAATTAAGCTTTGCAGGCATTGAAACACGTCTAGCAGCTCTTAGTGACAAGGCTCGTGAGGGGAAACTTTCCATGGATGATCTTAAAGGGGGAACGTTTACCATTTCAAATGGTGGGGTTTTCGGATCTCTCTTAGCAACGCCTATTCTCAACCCACCCCAATCTGCAATCTTAGGGATGCATAAAATTCAAGAACGTGCGGTGGTTATCGACGGCAAAATTGAAATTCGACCGATGATGTATGCGGCGCTGTCGTATGATCATCGCATTATTGACGGTCGGGAAGCGGTGACGTTTCTGGTTCGTGTTAAAGAGTTACTGGAAAATCCAGAACGTCTTTTGTTGGATCTTTAGTCATGGCAGAATCCCCTCTCGATCTTCTGGTGATAGGTGCAGGACCGGGTGGATATGTTGCGGCGATTCGGGCAGCCCAATTGGGATTTTCCGTTGCCGTTGTCGATAAAAGGGCGCAACTGGGGGGCACCTGCTTAAACATCGGCTGTATTCCTTCCAAGGTTTTATTAAATTCGTCCCATAAATTTGTTGAAGCAAGGGATCACCTTAAGCAACACGGTATTTTCATGGACGGCGTCAGGTTGCATTTGGATACGATGATGTCTAGGAAAAATGCCATTGTCGATGAATTGACCCGGGGTATTGGTTTTCTGTTCCGTAAAAACGGGATTATCTTTATTCAAGGTCAGGCCAAACTGGAATCAAACAATCAGGTTGCGATCATCTTGCCAGATGGTACGGTGGACCATAAGCAAGCGCGGCATATCCTGATTGCCACAGGATCTGATCCCGTGTTGCCTACAGGATTTAACATTGATGACCCGCGCATTTTCACATCCACCGGTGCGTTAAGTTTAGATACGGTGCCAAGACATCTGATGATTATTGGTGCGGGGTATATTGGCCTTGAGCTGGGTTCCCTTTGGGCACGCTTGGGGGCGCTGGTCACGGTCGTTGAGTTTTTAGATCATATTGTCCCGTCCATGGACCAAGAAACCGCTAAGTTCTTACAACAGTCGCTGCAAAAGCAAGGGTTGTTGTTTAAGTTTCAACGTAAACTGACCCAGATTATTAAAAAAGAGAAGGAATTGGTGGTGCACCTGATGGTGGCCGATGATACCTCCGCGCATCTTCCAGAACTTATTACCTGTGATGCTGTGCTGTTTGCCATGGGCAGGCGTCCATATACACAAGATCTTGGTCTAGAGCAGGTTGGTATAACAACCGATGACCATGGATTCATTAAGGTGAATTCACAATTTGAAACCTCATGTCCAGGTATTTATGCCATCGGCGATGTGATCCCAGGGCCAATGCTGGCCCATAAAGCGGAAGAGGAAGGTGTTGCAGTTGCAGAAATCCTCGCCGGTCAAGCGGGTAGTGTCAATTATGGGGCAATCCCTGCGGTCATTTATACCTCTCCAGAGGTCGCTAGTGTGGGTAAAACAGAGGAGCAGCTTAAAGCCGAAGGGATTAATTATAGCATTGGCAAATTCCCCTTCTCGGCCAATGGTCGGGCGGTCGTTATGGGGGAGACAGCAGGGTTTGTCAAAATTCTGGCCGATATCAAAACCGATCGTGTTTTGGGGGTTCATATTATTGGGAGTGACGCTGGTTCCTTAATTGCCGAGGCAACGCTGGCCATGGAATTTGATGCCTCCAGTGAAGATATCGCCCGCACCTGTCATGCGCATCCCACCTATTCCGAGGCCATGAAAGAAGCTGCCTGGTCAGCGTTTAGCAAGCCGTTGCATGTTTAGTGACCCATTAGCGTACGCAGTTGCGTACGCTGCGCATAGAAAATCACGATTCTTTAAATATTCAATACTTTAAAAAATATAATTATTTAACCCGAGCTATGGATAAGAGATATCGCACGGTTGTCATCCCAAACAGCGAGGCAAAGCCGAGCGTATTTGGGATCCAGCACTATAGCGTTTTGCAAAGCAAAACCTTCAAATTTATTATTAAAAAAGAAGCGTTCGGCTAACGCCGAGCCAGTGTTTGTACTGGATCCCAACCCTGTTCAAGCTACGCTCTCACGGCTGGGATGACAGCCTTACTACCGCGCCTTCGCCAACCGATCAAAGGCCATTAATTCTTTAACCAGTGGGGCCAGGTCTTTCAGGTGGACCATATTGGGGCCGTCACTGGGGGCATTGTCCGGGTCTTGATGGGTTTCCATGAATACCGCAGCAACACCTACGGCAACTGCGGCACGGGCTAGGACGGGTACGAATTCGCGCTCTCCAGCGGTGCTCTCTCCAGCCCCTCCCGGTTGTTGGACGGAGTGCGTGGCATCAAACACCACCGGGCAACCGGTTTTGGCCAGGATTGGCAAGGAACGCATATCGGAAACCAGAGTGTTATAGCCAAAAGAGGCGCCCCGTTCACATAAAAGCACATTGGTATTGCCAAAGGATTCCATTTTACGCACCACATTGGCCATATCCCACGGCGCCAGGAATTGGCCCTTTTTAATATTAATGACGCGCCCCGTTTCTGCTGCGGCTTTTAATAAGTCGGTTTGCCGGCATAAA
>Ga0206969_1188_pt1 | contig 15272 bp, 11 predicted proteins | sample Alteio_BWOrgHeat_87_FD_153256 | JGI IMG/M metagenome (GOLD analysis project Ga0206969, IMG submission 153256) | Enriched cells from forest soil in Barre Woods Harvard Forest LTER site, Petersham, Massachusetts, United States -... | ecosystem: Environmental > Terrestrial > Soil > Temperate forest >... | reverse complement strand
AGGTTCGTGGGTACGTGTTGGAAATGAGAAATCCCCACCGCGAGCACTACCTTACGAGCAAGAAGCGTTTCCCCATCCTCGAACTGCAGACGAAAACCGTTAGTCACGCGATCAAGATGCATTACGAGACGTTCGTCCAACTCGCGCACCATGCGTTCCCCGAAAGCAAGTCCATACGATGTAAACGTATCAAGGTGCACAGGAAAGCCGGTGTCAGAGTACTCGATGCCTTGCTCCGCACAAAACTGTTTCAATGTAAATTGCCCGGATGGATCATAGATATTTGACGCAAACCCGTCTGACTTGAGCAGCATGCCCTTGGGCATGTGCGCAAGCCAACTATCCATCGGGCGGCCGAAAATCCGAAATGGAATACCGTGATGTCGAAAGTGCGCAGCGATTGAAAGACCATATGGCCCTGCGCCCACGATTGCAACATTCAGCATAGGTTGGTAAATAGCTTCCAGAATTGATTTTTCCGACAAAGGTGAGCGGGAAACTTTCGGGATGGTAGCACGTTCAGAGCGTACGCACGACTCCGGATATCGCAGACGCCCTGAAAACCGGTTGCTCCTAAATCAGGGCGCGTGCACGCACTCGTGGCAAACCAGTCGACCGACTTAACGGCCCTCGGCCGGAGTCTGGTCCCAGCGCCTGCGCAAAATCTACGAGCGGGAGACCTGTGGGCGGAATGTGCGTTCAGGAGCTTGCAGTTCTAAGTTCCACGCCTCCGCTTCTCGGATAATTGAAGAGTCTCAATGTCTAACCGCTCCAGCAACCAGCGCTAGTTCCTTCTCAGATCGGCCGGGCGTTCCCGGCTCAAAGAACCGCTTCAACGCAAGAAATTGACGTTCGAGCAGGCACCAGGAGAGGACTGCCAGCGCGTATGCGACCAACAATGCGACCGGCAGAACAAGAAAAGGATACCGGCTAAGGTGAATCGCCTTCACCGCATCAAACGGAAGCTTGTGGAGCAGGTAGAGCCCATAGCTGATCGTCCCGGTGTAGACGAGAAACCGATTGATTAGGATCCTCTGCAGCCATCCTTGTGGAGCGAAGAGGGCGAGATATACGAACGCGAAGGAGGCTAATGCCGAAAATGAGAAGACTATCCACTTTAAATTGAATGCTTCGACTGCCACTGCGAGCGGCGTCGCTGTCAGCAACAGAATCCAGGCATTCTTTGTGTATTTGGCAGGAACAAAGTCGACAGAACGCACTAGCAAAGCCAGAATTGCTCCCAGCATTAAACCGTCTAACCTGCAGAAGAAATTTGAATAGATAACAACACCATGCGATTGCAGATAGTAGCGAATGAGTGGCGACAGGCTAACGACTGCAAAGGCGCAACGGCGTACCGCGGCTAGAGAGCAATATCGTAGTACTAGTGGCCAAACTAGATAGAACTGCTCCTCCACCGCGAGCGACCAGGTGACACCAAGCGGACCTACAGCATTGGTCGGTACAGGAATCAGAAAATTTTGCAAGAACAGGAGGTAAGCCCACCACGGCGATGACTTTTGAAAAATGGTATGAGCTTCCGACGGCCGCAAGAAAGGAACGATTATGAACATGAAAAAAATAAGAGAAAAATATAGCGGCCATATCCTAAGACACCTGCGAGCATAAAAATTCTTGAAGTAATCCTTCGATTCTCGTGTGTCGGCAAGGATCCCGGTTATCAGGAATCCAGACAACACGAAAAAGAGATCCACTCCCATCCAGCCGTCGCGAAAGATGGGCTGCAAGTGAAGCGATGGGAATGTTTCGTTGACGTTGTGGAGAACCACTACTAGAACCGCCAGTCCTCGAACGGCGTCGAGTTGAGGAATCTTCTTCCGCACTATGATGATGGTTGGACGAATACACAAACCTGGCAGCCAGGTCTTTAACTAGAAATCTTGCCTGTCGTTCTATCCAGACACTTCTTCAATGCAGCCGCCAGATGCTTTACGAAGGGCTCGGCCAGCATGCCAGCCGGGTAGACTGGCAGGATGATTACCTCCTGTCCACTCAGGGCCAACTCTCCCCATTTGGCACCAGGTGCGCTCAGACGGCGATATTGAGCCAACGGACGGAAGTCTGTAACCACGCCTGGATATGGTTTTGGCACGTATTCTTCGCAGGCGCGATCATTCGCCTGCCAAATCCGCCCGAGCAGCGCCGATTCGGATCTTGCCCTCCCCGGCCCCCTACCTAGGCCCGCCAGCAACATCCCACGCCACACAGGAATTCGATGTCGCAGCGCCATGAACTTTTCGCGCATGAACTCACTTCGGCTTCGCGAATCGAGCCGGCCAAGGTTAGCTGCGTGGAACACGAGCCGTTCGGCATACATGCAGGTCATGGACCAGAACGTACGACGAGAGACTTTGGACCAGTTCATGCTGTCAAACAGCGCCAGCAGCGCCACTTCTTCACCTTTGGAACGGAGTTGCTGAGCCACCTCATATGCAATCGTCCCCCCGCCACAATACCCTCCGAGAAGATATGGACCGTGCGCGAGTAGTCCCCGTATTTCCTTAACATAGACTGCCGCCATGTCCTCGACGGTCGTCATGGAGTTGGTCTGGCCATCGAGTCCTTGTGCTTGTAAGCCGTAGAATGGTTGGTCGGTGCCCAGATGGCGCGCAAGATTTCGATAGATCATGACGTTGCCGCCGGCTCCGTGCATACAAAAGAAGGGCAGGCGTGAACCGCGCGGCTGAATTGGAACGAGTGATGACCAGCTCGATGTCGGTGCTTCGCTGCGGACAACCCGCGCAAGATCCCGGATAGTGGGCGCATCGAACAATGTGGCTAATGACAACTTGGCTCCCAGCGTGTGTTCAATCTGAGCAAACAGTTGAACTGCAAGAATCGAGTCCCCGCCCAAATCAAAGTAATTCTCATCCGGTCCGATCGACGCTACCCCGAGCAGTTCTCGCCAGATGAGGGTAAGCTGTCTCGTCGTTTCATCCTCCGCGGCGAAGGTTTGCGAAGACGTCGATGGCGTCTTTGCCTCGGAGATCATCTTCTGTGATGGGTAATCCAAGCTAGTTCTTTCTGGAGAACGACATTTTCCCGGATCGAACCGCTCCACTGATCGGCTGATCAGCGCGGCACGCGAGCGGTTGACAACACCTGGACTTGACTGTTTTTAGAAAACCAACCATTTTTCTTGCCCATTGGGCCAAGGAATGCATGGACCAGTCTGGGCTCTTCCCAGGGAACATCGTGGTACGCCGATCGTAGGAATGGGCTTTGCGGATCCCTCATCCATTCCTGCGGAAAGAGTGCGATGGTGTCGTTCTCTGTAGCCTTCTGCGCAAGTCGAATGGATTGTCCAGATACACAGGCGTGCAGCGCAGCGGGAATATCCCGGCCTGGTCCCAAAGGCAAATGGCCAACTTGAGTAGCCCGCGGATTGATTTCGATCAAGTAGGGATTGCCAGTGGAGGCTTCAATCATGAAATCGAATCCAACGATCCCCGAAAGATTCAATCGCATCGCTATTTTTTCGACCGCAGTGGTAACGTCAGGATGATCAAACAAGCGTAGAACACTGGATGGCCCCGCAGAACCACGCTTCTTGAGTACCTGAAAGTGGAGGCTGGCGAGAACGGATCCCCTCCAGCACAGCACAGTGCTAGTCGCTTCTTTTCCGGCAATGAATTCTTGCGCGTTCACGGCGTGGCGACGACGGAGTAGCGAAGGCCAGACTAAGCTCCGATCTTGGTCGATTAAAGACCGTTTCACTGCTCTGGTGAAACGTGGGGGCGCCTGCAATGCTCGCCGGGCTCGTTCGGCCTCTTCAAGACTGTTAACGATACTCACGCCTACACCACCACACGTACGATCCGCTTTCAAGACCGTAGGCAACCCTGTCTGAGATATCCATGGTTCCAGATCTACGGTGTCATTGATCACCATTGTCTTCGGAACGCGGATTCCTTCTTGGCGAGCAATGTCCATGAAGGGAGTTCTTGCGGAAACTACATCAAAACTCTCGGGCGCACCCAACGAGCGCTCAATGAGAGTGCGAAGCTCGTTGCCATTCTTGAATTTCCGACTGCTACGATGAATCTCGTGGAGGTGCCAGACACAAAGGTCGTCGCCGGGAACGACCAAGTCCGGTTCTGCAGTTGAAATGGCGCTGACCAGCGATCCCAGCGGAGCCAGGCCGCGGTATACATGCATCCTTCTGACCGAGTCCGTCTGCCAGAGCGCGTGACGCGGGGGACACATAGCCTCCACCATACATCCAGCATTCCTGAGGGCTATAGCCAGCCATGCCGGTCCTGGCCAGGGAACTGTTGTCGCGACTAGTATTTTCGGATTCATTTTTCGAAGAGAACTTCAGTGTGCGAAGAGCAGGATTGTTACAGGTTATAGACCGCGACCAACCGCCAGGGCCATTGGCGTCACAGCGGCGTCACTCTGATTCTTGTGCGCTCTTTTCCTTCTGCTCTCTAAATTCCTCCTGCTGTTTAAAACCGATCTTTGTAAGCCTGGATACTCCTTCGGCGAAAGCTGCGCGTACTCGGCTCATTTGCTCTTGCCGCAAAAAATGCAGGAAATCTGGTGATACCTGTCTCTCTTTTCTGGCTATGTAGCACCAAGCAAAGGCACAAAAAGTCGCCAGCGCCCCCCAAAACCTCGGGGTTTGCGGAATTCGGCGGAGACACTTCAACATCTCGAAAACGGGATGCGACCCAAGAGAATAGTCCGTCTTCCCACGGCCGATCCTATCTCTCAGCAAACTTTCCGCTGAGCCGGTGCGTCGATGATGACGGACGGGAAGATCCGGAAAGCACCGGACCTCCCAACCTTTCATTCTGGCTAGGACTTCTGCGTGCCAATCTGGGCCGCCATGCTCAAGAGGAGCATATCCCCCGATGTCTTCAAAGCATTCCCGACGGAAGAGTTGCACGGCATGGGCTACGGAGCGAACGCTGTTATATCGGCGGTTCCGAAACACGCCATTGTCTTCCTCGGTGATAAATCCCCCCGCGAGCCCGAGACGGGGCTCGATCGCGAAATGCTTCAGCAGCCTGATAAAGTAATCGGGTTCCAAGGTTATATCAGCGTCGAGATTCCCAATAAACCCATAGTCAAGCTGCTGTAGTTCCAAATACCCAGCGCGGATCGCAACAGCCTGCGCCTTGAAGCTACGTCCCTGTTTTCTTTCGCTGCGGAGCAGTTGAATGATCGGGTAGTTAACGGCGTAGCCGGAGACAATGTCGGCCGTACGATCCGTGGACCCGTCGCTGACAATCACCCACTTGCGCGGACGCAAACTCTGCGAAAGCACCGACTCCAAGGTCGCACGAACAAAACGCTCTTCGTTGTGTGCTGCAGTGACGAGAACGTACGACAGATCGTTCACTGAATCTTTAGTCCCGACACTATCATCTTGTAGCTCGTTGTAGCTCGCGAAACTGAGTCCCAGCCTGCTCGGACAATGGGTATTCGTATCTATTCCTATCGCAAACTGTGATTAGCCACTATTCACTTCTGAAAAGCTCTTTCGTAAGCAGCAAGAAGGTTTGCGACCGAATAGTCCCAGGCTAGCTCGCGCTCAACCCTTTTCCTGCCAAACTCTCTCATTCGCTCTCTCTGCTCAGGATTGTTCAGCAACCAAACGATCTTGTTCGCAAAGTCAGCAACCGCGTCTCCATTTCCGTTTGCGTACAAAGAAGCTTCTCCCGCGCTGTATCGCCCTTCCTTCATGTCGAATTGGACAATTGGTTTTCCTATCGCCATGTATTCCATAATCTTGATCATAGTGGAAATGTCGTTCATCTCACATGGCCGGTCAGGGTTGACGCACACGTCGGAGGTTGAAAGAACCTCCAGCAAGTCTTCGTCGGAAATTCTTCCCGTAAACGTTACAGTATCCATCAAGCCCTTGGTTTGCCGCATCTCCTCGAGCTCTGCTAAGCCTGGTCCACCGCCAACACAAGTAAAATGTATGTCACGAACTCCAGAGTTCTTCAGGTGAAGCGCGACGTCCAAGAGAATGTCCAGCCCGTCCTGCACGCTCATCGTTCCCACGTAGCCAACCAAATACTTCTTGCCGCATTTCAGAGCCGGATTCGGCGGAACTGGCTTGAAGGTTTTGAGGTCTGGCCCGTTCCGGACAATAAAGACATCTCTGGGATCAACCTTGCCACGCCCGATGGCTAAATCTCTGTAGCTCTGATTCGTCGCCATGACTACATCGCTACACTTATAAGTGAACCGTTCGAGCCATTCTTGAATCCGATACAAAACGTCTTTTCTGCCGTACTTTGATAGATACAATTCTGGATTTGCGTCATGGTGATCGAAAATATACTTCACGCCGAATAGCTTGAACGGCAAGGCGACCAGACAGATGTCGTCCGGAGGGTTGCAGCCTTGAATAACGCGAAATCCTCTCCGGAAGTAAATCCACCAGGAATACCAAAACTCCCAAAACAGCGCACATGCAAACTCGGCCAAATAACCAAAGGGGCTGTTGCCCTCCTTGCACATAGGGTGATAATAAACATGAATACCGTTTAAGAGATGATAACCAACCTTAACCTTGCGGCGTTGCGGACACAGGACCGTAACTTCATAACCGTGCTCCTGTAGAGACAAAGCTTCTTTCCAAACCCGAGTATCAAAGGGTACGGGCATATTCTCAACAATGATTAAGACCTTTCGTTGAGTCATAACAGGCAGCTTGACTTGTACACTATCTTGTAGAGTCCCGATAGTGCGCTGAACATCGTGGCCTGGCCCCAATGCAAGGTAGGAGTCTTATTGACGATTCGCTCCGAATAGCGACGATAATAAAAATAACCAGACGGATCCTGCATATGCTGGATTGTCCACGCAGCTATCTTACAGGCGAGACCCAGATTATGCGGATCGGTATCGTTGAAATATACTAACGTATCGATAGCTTGGGAGCTGCACTGAATGTCAAGGGGCATGGCTTTATTATGGTAGTACTTCGGAGTGCCATCCTCCAGAAAGAACGTTTCTTTCCAGTATTCATAACCCCTCGATAATACGGCCTCGAAAGTGTTATCGCCCGTCCCCTCTGCATAACACTTAAAACAGTCTAGTACATAGGCAGTATGAAAGCTGTCGATCCAGCGATTGTCAGGCTTTTGCGCATAATACCATGAGCCATCTTTATTCTGATGTTGTGCCGTATAGGCAATAGCCTTGCGCGCTAGGATCTTATAGGCCGCCGTTCCTGTAAACGAGTAAGTGCGCGCAAGCAGGCTCGCTGCCAGGGTATTGGCGTTGTGCACCTGAGTGCTAACGAGGGGAATGTAGTCAATGCAAACGGTCTCGCCGTCTATCTTATTGCCCAGATCCTGAATAATGTGCCGGCAAGCGCTGTCTGCTACTGCCAGATACTGGTCGTCTCCGAAATGCTCATGTGCATCCAGAAAGGCATGAGCGATGAGGGAAGTCCATACGACCGTAGGCACGCCTTTCGGAAGATAGAAGCCTCTGGAGCGGTAATCAAAATGATTACCCCAGCATGCTCCCGAGTATCCTACAGATTTGTGTTCAAGGAGCCAGGCTGTTGCCGATCGTGCCCTGTCTGCCCAGATCTCGTCTCCGGTAGCTTGATGCATGCGAATAAAAGCGCGGGTAAGGAATCCCATGCCCTTGGTAGAACGCTTCCTCGGTATTCCAAGGAGCGGTCTTACGTTTATCGGAAAGCGCCGTACTGCTTGTTGTAAGACTTGCTGTGGGAACTTGCGATTGAATGTCAAAAAACGCAACGGCCGAGAGCTTAGGCCATCGAAGGGATCGTATGCCTCGTAATTGTTAGCCTCAAGCCATGCCGATAGACGAGTAATTGATCCAAGTAGTTGAATCGCAAAACTCCCGGTTAGCTGGCAAGGTAATTGCGAGTTACAGGCAGGAGCTATAAGGGTGTTGCTCATGGAAACGAAAGTTCTATTCGATCCTCAGGATACGATGCTACAAAGGGGTCCGCTAAAGACATTGATACAGTCCAGCCAGGGCGCAAAGCATCGTCGCTTGTCCCCAGTGAAGAGTTGGAGTCTTGTTAACTATCCAGGACGAATAGCGACGATAGTAAAAGTATCCCGTTTTATCTTGCATGTTCTGAATTGTCCATTTCGCCACTCTGATCGCAAGGTTGAGGTTGTCAGGATCAAGCTCGCTGAAGAAAACTAAAGTATCTATCGCTTGCGAGCAGCATTGGATATCTATCGGCAATGTTTTAGTGTTGTAATAACGTGGAGTACCGTCTTCGAGGAAGAACGTGTTCTTCCAATACTCAAAACCTTTCAATATTACGTGCTCGAACTGCTGGTCGCGTGTCGCGTCACTGTAATACTTGAATGAGTCGAGAACGTAAGCGGTGTGAAAGTTGTCAATCCAATGAAGGTTGTCCTTTTCACCGTAGTACCAGGAACCATCCTCTCGCTGATAACGAGCAGTGTACAGGAGCGCCTTTCCAGCGAGGCTACGATACTCGAGGGTGCCAGTGAACCTATACGTACGGGCTAAGAAGCTTCCGGCGAGAGTGTTCGCGTTATGGATTTGCAGACTGTCGGTGGGGAAGTAGCCTATGCAGATTGCATCCCTGTCATTGTGCCGGCTCAGATCTCGCACGATGTGTTTGCAAGCGCTGTTCGCTATATCGAGCAATGCTGAATCTTTGAAGTGCTCATATCCATCGAGGAAAGCATGGCCGACAAGGGAGGTCCAGACTACCGATGGAACGCCGGCCTTTACAAAGGAGTTCCGCGATTGGTAATCGAAGTGGTTGCCCCAGCAGGCTCCGCTATATCCCTTTGACTGGTTCTCGATCAGCCACTTGAACGCCATCTCTGCCTTTCCCGCCCACACCGAGGCGCCAGTCGCCTTGTGAAGGCGCATGAAGCCACGCGCTAAAAACCCCATACCTTTGCTGGACTGCATTTTCCTGATTCCCAACGCTGGGCGTAAATTCACAGGAAATCGCCTGACCGCCTGCTGAAGTATGGTTCTTAGGAGCTTGGTTTCGAACGTAAGCGGGCGCAAGAAGCGAGCACTGAGGCCGTCGAACGTGTCGTAACCACGATAATCATTCTCTTCAAGCCAACGAAAGAGCCGCTCGATCGATTCGAAGATTAATGCCTTGGTAGCGTCGTTCCTGGCTTGCGCCAAACTCAGCTCACCAGCAGATGCCGTCATAATTGCCATTCTTACTCACCTTTTCGATAATTCGGACAAAATCAATTAGAAACTGGCCTTCGCGAAGTCGCTCCGGCACTCTGCGGAACTCCGGATCGTTCGTTCCGATTACCACGGTCTGAGCGTGATTGAGCACCGTGTCAACATCGTGGACCATGAGCTTCGATATGTGAGGGATGCGGTTAAGGATAAAATCCCGATTGGCGCCCACCAAACTGGCTATATTGACGTTCTTGTCATAGATGCGCAAGTCAAAGCCCTTGCCGATCAGTCGTTCGATGACCTCGATTAACGGGCTTTCCCGGAGGTCATCTGTTCCAGCCTTGAAACTAAATCCCAAAATACCCACTCGTGTCTGCCCCCTTTCTACAATTAGCTGCAGCCCACGGGAGATCTGCATTTCGTTGCTGGGCAGGATCGAAGTGAGAATCGGAAGGTCCAAATCGCGCATTTTTGCCATATACGACAATGCCCGAAGATCCTTGGGCAAACATGAGCCTCCAAACGCGAAACCGGGCGAGAGATAAGCGGAGGAGATGTTGAGCTTCCGATCCTGGCAGAAAATCTGCATCACCATGTGGGCGTCGAGGCCTAACGATTTACAGAGATTACCAATTTCATTAGCAAACCCAATCTTGAGCGCATGCCAGCAGTTGTCGACATACTTGACCATCTCCGCCGACTCCAGATTTGTCCTGATCAAGGGCGCGTCAAGTTTCTTGTAGAGCGACTCCAACATATCGCCGCTGGCTTGATCAATTTCGCCGATGACCGTCTTGGGAGGATAGCGGAAGTCTTTCACCGCCGAACCTTCCCGCAGGAATTCCGGATTGTTGCAAACGCCGAAATCGACGCTGGACTTTTTGCCTGAGAACTCTTCCAATGTAGGAATTACGATCTTGCGCATCGTGCCCGGCAAGATGGTGCTGCGAATCACGACGGTGTGGCGGGTATTCTTTCCCTTAAGCGCCTCGCCGATCTGCTCGCAAATTCGGCGGATATAGCGCAGGTCGAGATTGCCGTTGACCTGGCTGGGCGTGCCGACGCAAACGAACGACAGCTCGGTCGCGCGAATCCCTTCGGCTGGATCGGTTATGGCGCGGAGCCGACCGGACTTCGCAGTGGCGGCCAGGATTTCACCGATGTCAGTTTCAATGATCGGAGATTGGCCCTGATTGATCAGGTCAACCTTGGTCTGGACCGGATCGACGCCGACAACTTCATGTCCATCATGGGCGAGGCAAGCCGCCGAAACTGTTCCGACATAACCCAACCCAAAAACGCTGATTCTCAAGATTTGTGCCTTTCAATTGTGTCCATCGGGCCTCGAACTTGTGCTCTGCTGATGAGTGTAGGGGTGACGTTTGCTCTTACGCCTCAACTACTTCTTGACAACTGTCGCGTGAGCTACCCGTTCAACAGCCGGAGCGTTATTACGAACCCCGGCCTCCTCACCGTGACGTTGGGAGGCCGCAGCCCTCGCGATTCTGCCATCACGGGCTCGTCTTTTGAATAGTTGTGGGTTCTCGTCTTTCCCCAGGCGACACTCTCTTTGACAAGTCTGCGCAGTTTCCAAGCCTCCCACTCCCCGCCAACCGCCTCCGTATACGTCCCTATGATTAGGCGCCACGACGCATCCAAGATCGCCGAAACCGTTCCAGTCGTTGAAGTTGTACACATGGTCAGGAAAAGAACCATCACGGCCTTGCCCAGCTCTGGGTTCTCAGCGAGATTCCGGGAAACCAATCCTGGTCCCGTCGTGTACAGGACATAGAATTCTCGACAGCAGTGGCAATCCACGCATCATGGGCTTGACCCATTCAGAATCTTTTGGGCGTGCACGCAGTTCTCGATAATTGCCTCGAGAAACGGATGTCCAGATGCAGCGCCGAATCCGTAGTTCCCTTCAGTGGAAGAATTACCGCCCTGATCCACATCAAAGGCCCCCTGGACTCTTCGTACGAGTAGCTCTAGAATCCGGCGGCTGAGTTGGTCGCTGAGTTAGCGCTCCAACGTTCCGATTATTGAGTATATTGATGTGCGGAAGCCGAAATCGGTCTCCCTCCTGTCACGTATCCATCAATTAACTCCGCAATGCGTCGTTCACCATGTACGTTGACATGCACTAGGTCTACAAAGTCTTCGGCCTCAAATTGATTATTCCCGTCAATATAAGGAATCCCCTGGCGGTCCAAGTACCACAGCAAACTCTGATGCTCCCTTGAGAACTCAACATGACAGCGGGCTGCATATTCTTTTGATGAATACGTATCAATCAACGTCTCATTGACGGGAGAGAGGAAGATAACAAGCTTATCGTCGCTGCGCTTCAACCGGCTGTTTAGTTCCTGAACCCACGCGAAGCTTCGAAGGCTGCCGAAGTCGATTTGTTGCTGAAAGACCTCGAACCGCCGATGTGCTAAGTCGCCGTCCTTATCCCATACACGGTTTCTGTACGGATCCACGCCAAAGAACTTCTTTCGAATAAGACAGTTCATCAAGATGTCAGAGTCTAGAATGACCAGCGGTCTGCGTATTTCAGCGAGCAAACTGGCCACCGCGCCGTGGCCAAGCAAGCGCTCAAAGCGCCGAGCCTGATTGCCCGAAGGATTTTCGAGTTGATTAAACTCAAGGAAGCGGTTTGGCATGATGTCAAGCACCACCGTTGCTCCCTTCATTCCGCTTGACGTTAGCAGCTCCGCCGCGTTCAGAAAATCCGGTGGGTCCGCTCCTTGTAATGCGCCATTGAACACCTTCTTCCCGCTCCACTGCTGCAGTAGGAACGAAAACGTCTCCTTAGGAGAATCGACATACGAAGAAGTGAATACCGAGTCCCCGATGATCACAAGACCGGTCCTGGGGAGGTCCAAGTCCCACAGCAAGCGCTCCTCCGGATTTTGGTGCGCACGCCAGTCGACCAGATGTACAAAGGCGGTATTTGCCAATACTACGACCACGTAAAGCAGCAAAGGAAACAGGACAAACTTCGCTACTATACGTTTCGCGTCTGCAGGAAGTTTTCTAGAACTGGAAATAGACGAATCCGACATCATCGTAAGCATTTAGATAGACTAGTGCCAGAATCAACGAGTAGTACATCGACCAACGGAACCATATTGGCTGCTCTTGGAGTCGGACTGTTTTACGGAAAGTACTCCCAAGAAACCATACCGCCATCGCAGCGCCAAGCATAGCAAAATCCCGCGCAGACCCGCCATTCAGGATGGCGCCCATTACGCCACCTCTCACTGCGGTCGCATAAGAGATTCGCGTAGCCGCACCGACAAACAAATGCGTCGCGATGTACCAACCATCCGCAATTGAACGAGCTCGGAAGAAAATCCAAGCGAAGGCAACGAGATTAAAAGTGACGATCCTTTGGAAAGCAGGTCGCCAAGGGTGATTCGCGAGCCCAATTTTACGGTACGCCAGCTCTCTCCATGGCTTGAGCACGACAGAGGATGCCAGAAACGCTCCGTGTAGCAGCCCCCATGCCATGAAAGTTAACGCAACATCGTGCCATAGACCAGAGAACAAAAACGTTACCATTAGCGCGCCTACTACGCCAACCTTCCTCGCATTGCGCCATTCAATCTGCAGAGGTTTGAAGATGTAATCGAGAATCCACCGCGAAAATGAAATATGCCAACGCCGCCAGAAGTCCGCAATCGAAGTAGCAAAATACGGAGATTTGAAATTCTCAGTAAGCTGGATGTTGAACATCCGAGCTACCCCCAAAGCCATGTCGGTATAGCCTGAGAAGTCTGCCAGAATCTGTAGGGAATACATGTAAGTCGCTGCGATCAGGCTAAGGCCGCGATAGCCGTGGGGGTCGTAGTATACGGCCGTCACGAAAGGTGCCAGCCGATTCGCGACGGCGACTTTCTTGAATAGGCCCCAGCAGAAGAGTAGAATTCCGCTCCGCACGTTCGCATAGGTGAATGAACTAAGCGACCGCAGCTGGGGGAGCAGATCGCCGGCTCGTTCTATGGGGCCCTGGAGCAGCTTAGGGAAAAAACCGAGGTAAAGAGCAAAGCGACCGAGGTGACGCTCCGGTTGTGCCATACCGAGATACACGTCGGCTAGGTATGAGACAGCCTGCAGCGTGTAATATGAAATGCCTAGTGTTGAGAACCAATCCATGCCCCCGGCGGGAATTTCGAACCCAGGCATGATCAGCCGAAGAATAGCTCGCAGATATTTGATGCAACCCAGGACCACCACCTGTGCCGCCACGCCGACCCAGAAATATGTTCTTCTTTTGATAACGTTGTTTTCATCGGAAATTCTGCGGCCGAGCCAGTAGGAGGTAAGGACAACGAACGTCCAGGCGATCACCAACAAAGGCATTCGTAGTGCTACATAGAAAACTATACTGGCACTCAGCAGCACAGCCCATCGCCACCTGGAGGGCATGAGCTGATAGGCTGCCAGCACTAGCGGAACGAATATGGCGTACTGTAAAGAATCGAAATACAACGCAATAAACTCCTACACCGCGCCTAGGTTTACATCAGCTAATGCAGCTTGGAGTCGAGTAGACGCTGCAGGTCGCCAATGCTGTTCAACTTCAGCACCTCGACGTTTGAGAAGCGGACACCGAAGGCTTTCTCGACGGCAAGAATCACATTCGCATGATTGAGAGAATCCCATCCCGGAACCTCCGAGGCTGTGGTTTCGTCCTCTATCTGCCAATCGTCCAGTCTCAATTCTTGTAGAATCACGCGTTTCAGGTCTTGTTTGATCATCCGCTCCACACCTCGGATCTCTGCCTTTCGGTCATCAGTTTTTCCCTGCTCCCCTTCCTACTCGGTTTTCCTGCCGAACTTTTTATCAACCAGCGGGGCGGGACAAGGTACACGCTGGCAATAGTGATTCCGCTGGCCATACCCGCTTTAATAATCTCCATTCGCAGCGCCTTTCGGTCGGGCTCACTCGTGATTGAGATCTCTGCAATAACCGCCACGTGCTCGCTGCCGATGTCCGGGTTTTCCTCGGCAATCGCTACTACGCGCCCAGGGATGACGCCCTGGACTGCGCCCACCGCATCTTCAACGTCTTCGGGGTAAATGTTATTGCCGGCTACTATTATGATGTCCTTTTTTCGGCCTATAACGAACAGTTCGCCATCAACCTGAAATCCATAATCGCCGCTGTAATACCATCCGTCACATAAGACCTCGGCAGTCTTCTCCGGATAGTTCCGGTAGCCACTAAACATCGTGGCAGAGGCTATCGCGATTTCTCCTACACTTCCGGGAGCCACGTCAAATCGATTCTCGTCTACGATTCTGACTTTGCACCCTGCGATCGGCTTTCCGGACGACACACAGATGCGAGCGGGAACCCCGTCGGTCACAGGCTCGACTTTCCCGCGCGCCAAGCGGGTTCTATCGACGGCCACTACCGTTGGCGCTAGGCCTATCGGTGTTTGGGTGACCGCGAACGTCGTCTCTGCCATGGCGTAGCAGGCGGAAAACGCGCTGGACCGCAGCCCGTACGGTTGAAATCGCTTTAAGAAATTTTCGTGGCTTTCGTATCGAACCGGCTCACTGCAATTGACGATAAGTCGCAAAGACGAAAGGTCAACCTCATGAAGGTCCTCGTCCCTAACCTTGAAGGCCATCATGTTGAAGGCGAAATTCGGCAGCCATGTTACCGTCGCGTGCTCTTGGGTGATGGCTTCCAGCAGCAGAGACGGAGCCATTACCCACTGAAAGGGATCGATCTGAATGGTGGGGATCCCGAAGATTAGCGGTAGGTGAAACGCAGCGATCAACCCCATGTCGTGATAGAGGGGCAGCCAACTCACGATTTTGTCGGAGTTCGTAAGGGAAATGGCCTCGGCATAACGTTTCACATGTTCCAGCACAGCGTTATGCGACAAAAGGACCGGTTTCTGGAGACCCGTCGTCCCCGAAGAGTGCTGTAACAATAGGGGATCAGTAGCAATTAGTTGGGGGAACTGTTCCTGGCGGAGTCGTCGATCTTCGTCGGAGGGGCCCTGCCATTCCAGCGGGAAATGCAGTCCCTTAATTGTGCTGCCGTGACCGGTGACGAGGGGTTCCAGGACAAGCTGGAGTTTGCGCTCA
>Ga0206969_1187_pt1 | contig 15367 bp, 11 predicted proteins | sample Alteio_BWOrgHeat_87_FD_153256 | JGI IMG/M metagenome (GOLD analysis project Ga0206969, IMG submission 153256) | Enriched cells from forest soil in Barre Woods Harvard Forest LTER site, Petersham, Massachusetts, United States -... | ecosystem: Environmental > Terrestrial > Soil > Temperate forest >... | reverse complement strand
TTTCTCAATAGCGCTTCAACGGCATTCTCCAGGTATTTGTTCTTCACTTTGTCTGGCTCGGCTCCGTTATCGTCTATTGCGCCTGAATATTTTAGGATCCACTTTCCATTTTCTTTAAACAGCACATAAGCTTGCGGCGTTTTTGTAGCCCCGAAAGCTTTTGCAACAGCTTGCGTTTCATCGTACAGGTATGGAAACGAATAATTTTGCTCTTTTGCCCGGGCTTTCATTTTATCATAAGCATCCTCTGGTATTGCTGTTGCATCATTGGCACTAATGGCCAGCAACGGAAAGCCTATCGGTTTGTACTTTTTGTCGAATGCGTTCATCCTGTCCTGGTATCTTTTAGCAAAGGGGCAATGGTTGCAAGTAAATATGATTATAAAACCTTTTGCGTTTTTGTATTCGCTCAGCGAAACCATTTTGCCATTCACGTTTTTCAATGAAAAGTCGGCAACGCTATCGCCTATTTTATAGCCATTGAGTATAGTAAAACTGGTGAATACTAGTGTCACCAACATTGCGGTTAATATTTTCATTTTCCTTCTTTTCAGTTTCATTGTGTGTAGGACAAATTGCAACCTGCGACTTCAGTTGCCCCGGCCTTTAGGTCGGGGTAGAATGGAGTAACATCAGGCTTTAGCCGAAAATTATTCGTTTATTGGTCCTCTTGTTCCGCTGTTTCGGCTAAAGCCTCATGTATTCTTGCTTAATCCCCGACCTAAAGGCCGGGGCAATTAGAAACGTTTCAATTTGTCATACACCCGTTTCGTTGGTCATTATATGGCGCACTGTAACTTTTGTTTTATTCCATCAAGTACGATTTGATATAGGTACCGCCATTTGTATCGGTCAACCTTAAAAAGTACAGACCCTTGCTTACCGCTGACACATCAAGCGAACCACTGGCCGCATTCAAATCGAATTGTTTTTGGACCTGGCCGCTCACATTTATTACGGCTGCGTGGGTTATGGAAATATTATCCTGCATCTCGAAATACAGCAACCCTTTTGTGGGATTGGGGAAAACCTTCATTTTATTATTCTGCGTCACATTCATTATACCTGCAGGGCTGTTGCCCACCACAAATTGGCCCATCATGCCTTCATCTTCATGCAAGGCTATGTGGCAGTGAAACATATAGGGATGAAGTGAATCAGAATAGTCGCTGAACCGGGTGATAAATTGAACCGTTTCATGCGATGGCACTAGCATTAGATCCTTCCAACCTTGCTGATAAGCGGGGGCAGGGGCGCCATTTATACTCAGGATATAGAACTGCACGTCGTGTATGTGGAACGGATGGCTCAGAAATGATGTGCTGGTTATCTGCCATATCTCAGTATTCCCAAGCGGCACTGCATAGTCAATGGTACTGAGCCCGAAAAGGTGATGATTAAGTACAAAAGCATCCGGGCCTAAAATGGTTTCGATGGTAATTGTAGAAGAGAGACTATCGGTTATAGTGAGGTTTCGGGTTAGCACCGCCGATGATGCACTATAAAAGGTATTTGTGGTAAGACTATGCGGTACAGCAGTAATACCCCCCGCTGTTGCAACGCTTATGTTCAGATGCAACACATTGAAGTCCACCGTATCCAGCGCATTGGCAAATGGCGTTCCAGTGGGTAAGAGATCGCCACCGGCCGTTGTGGGAGGTAATTCGGAATTGAATGCTTTCATATCCACGGTAGTGCCTGCCTGCCCGGTGCAGTTCACTAATATTTCATAGCGCTCTCCGGCGTGAATTGTAAGGCGGGTAACGCCTACGGAAGTGTCCAGGAGGCCGCCGTCTGTAGTGATCACATAAAAAGTACGGTTGTCGCTGAAGCCTATATTGTAAGAGCGCTCTATTGCCGCGTCAAGCAGCCTGAAACGCACTACCTGGGCGGGAATAGTGTATTGCGCCCTTACTACGCCATTTGTCATCATGCTATCGCCATATGGCGCCTCCACAAACTGGTTCGATGCGTCGAACTTCCTGTCGGTAAGCATAAGCGGAATGTCGTCAACACTGTATGTACGAGGCAGAGGAAGTGCACTTTCCACCGAATCGCGAATGATGATAAATCCACCGAGGCCCATCGTCATTTGTTTCTCAGCTTCCATATGCAGGTGCGGGTGATACCAATAGGTACCAGCATTGTTCACTACTTGCCAGTAAGGGCTCCATGTTGTATATGGCGGCACCGTCTGGTGCGGGCCGCCATCCATTATTGCGGGGAGGTGCATTCCATGCCAGTGCAGCGTGGTGGTGTCGGTAAGTTGGTTATCTACGTTTATGTGCACCACATCCCATTTGTTCCAAATCATTGTTGGCCCCCAGATGTTTCCATTGATGCCACCGGTAATGGTTTGGTTACCGGTGATTATTTGCCGGAAAGTATCCCGTTCGGTAAGGTTGAAAGTTGTACCACTCAAAGTATCGGGTATCCACAATGTATTGTACTGCGCGTGCGAGGGCAAAAAGCCTGTCAAAAGTATCGTAGCAACAAGCAATAATTTCTGTTTCATTTAATGATTGATTAGTGCGTGATTTTATTAGACGGATATCTACTGCCAATCCTTCGGGCAGGATAAATCTCGTGGCATAATATTATTATTCATGCAGGTAACTAAAAACATGCATTATGAGATCGCTATTGTATATTATCGCTGTTATCCTGATCATTGGCTGGTTGCTGGGTGAGTTTGCATTCCATGCCGGAAGCATCATTTATATCCTGCTGGTTTTGGCTATTATTTCCTTCCTTCTTGGTATTATCCGGCGGGGCAATGTTTAGGAAATCAATTGCGGCATAGTTTTTATTGGCTATGTAACGCTAAGTGGTTCATTTAGTATTAAACACAAAAAACATGAAAAATTACATCTTGATCGCATTTTTAGCGATGGGCCTGGTTGGAACGACAACATATGCCCAAGACGGTCCCAAGGCCGAAAAAAAAGAAATTAAACAGGACAAAAAGGAAGGAAAAATGATGAAGAAACAATACAATGGCAGCGAACGAAAAAGCGCCAAGAAAAAGGAAAAAGCTGAGAAGAAAAGTGATAAAAAGGAAATGAAGGAAGAAGAACACAAATAAAGTAACTCCATTCACTATGGGCAATAGCCGCCACCCTGAATTGCAGTGTGGTGGCTATTCTATGCTACTTGTGTTTTTAATTAAGTTTGGCAGGCGCTATTAAATGAAACTGTGGGATAGCCACTTTAATTTTCCTTTTGTTGAACAGATTTTCCACTAAATAAGTACCATACATTTTCCCGATGTCGCTATGCAGGTTTGCAGCTGACGTGTACTGATAACTATCGCCTGGGGATATAATAGGCTGCTGGCCCACAACGCCATCGCCTTCAACTTCGCGATGGGTGCCATTGCTGTCTATTATGTGCCAGTGACGGCTTAGCAGCTTTACAGGATAAACAGTAAGGTTCTCAATAGTGATACGGTAAGCGAACAAATATTCCGAATTCAACGGATTGGATTGGGCAGCCTGGTAAAAAACTTCTACCATAATGTTTACGCCTTCTGTAACCTGTTGCACCATATTTCACTTGTTTTGACCGGCAAAGATATGAAAAAGTTTGCATTTACAACGACATACAATCATTTATTTCTGTCATCACCAGATCGCGCTCATAACCTTTTTGAATAAGGTACCGATAAAGCTTCAACTTCCGGGTTGGGATGCTTCTTTCTTTCCGCAGTTCTTCTGCTTTTTTTGAAGCCAGTTTTTTTAGTGTTCTGTCATAATCTTCAGCATCAATTTCTGTCATTGCCTTTTTTATGCAGTAGTCCGATATTTTTCGCAGTTTCAACTGCTGTTTTATTTTTTCCTTTCCCCATTGTTTCATCCTGAACTTGCCTCCGGCAAAAGCGCGGGCAAATCTTTCTTCATTCAAAACCCCGGTTTCTATCAAACCCGTTAACTGCCGCTCCACTTCGCCGCTGGTAAAGCCCAGATCGTAAAGTTTGTTGCGCACTTCCCAATGGCAACGTTCCTGATACTGGCAGTAATGCAGAATGGCGGGTTCAACCATAGAAAATATGATTTGGGGCAGGAAAAAATCTATTCAATCTTTTTACCACTTAGTGACGTTGCGAAACAAATACCACCATATGACGAAGTTATTTTTCTCTTATGCGAGGCGCAAAATCCGCGAATAGTGAGCTATTTTAGGACTTTTGCAACGAAGCAGAAATGGAAAAGAACGAGTCAGATGGTGGTATTTATTTTGTCATCGTCACTTAGGGCACAAAGAAATACACAAGGGACACAAAGCTCATTTTGCTGCGTCTTTTGTTCACTTCCACTTATTTTTATTTGACCACTTTTATACTAACTATTTGTAGGTCAATCATTTACGATTTTTCCGACCACCTATGGTACCCACTCCTCACCTACCCATGTACACCATCAATATCTGCACATCGCTCGGGTTCACGCCGCTTATCCTGCTGGCCTGGCCGAGGGTTTGCGGCCTTATTTTGGTTAGTTTCTGTCGGGCTTCGGTAGAAATGGCACTCAGCTTGTCATAATTGAAGCTGTCGGGTATAACAAGTCCTTCTAACGACGACATCTTTGCAACCATTTCCTGCTCTTTCTCTATATAAATGTCGTACTTTAACTGAATCTCCGCCTGTTCCAAAACCAAGTCGTCCATTCCGCCTATCAGTTCTTTTAGAGCAGGCATGGCAGCAATCATGTCTTTGACGCCTATTCCGGGGCGAAGCAAGAGCTTGGATGCGCGTGTTTTATCAGTCAGGGGAGAAAATCCGGCATCCTGCAATAGCTGGTTAGACATTTCCCGGTCTATGGAAAAATCTGCCAGGATCTTTTTCACACCTGCTACTTGTGATTCCTTTTGCTTCATCAGGTCATAGCGTTCATCGCTGGCCAATCCTATCCCGTGACCCAAGCCAGTCAACCTGACATCTGCATTATCCTGTCGGAGCAATGTGCGGAATTCTGCGCGGCTGGTAAACATACGGTATGGCTCGTCTGTTCCCTTATTTATGAGGTCGTCGATAAGCACGCCAATATATGCATCGCTTCGTTTCAGTACTACCGGCTCTTGTTCTTTAGCCGACCGGCTTGCATTTATTCCCGCCATAAGGCCCTGGCAGGCCGCTTCTTCGTAACCCGTTGTTCCGTTTATCTGCCCGGCGAAGAACAAATTACTTATCAATTTGGTCTCCAAGGTGAATTTAAGCTGCGTTGGCGGAAAATAATCATACTCTATGGCATACCCAGGACGGAAAAACTTACAGTTTTCAAAACCCTGAACCATCTTCAGCGCTTTATATTGCACATCTTCGGGCAATGAGGTGCTAAATCCGTTCACGTAAATCTCTACCGTATTCCATCCTTCTGGCTCCACAAATAGCTGGTGACGGGTTTTATCGGCAAAACGGGTCACTTTATCCTCAATACTTGGGCAATATCTTGGACCGCTGCCTTTAATACGCCCCTGGTACATTGGCGAATGCTCAAAGCCTGTCTTTAGTATATCGTGTACTTCCGGACTTGTATAGGTAACCCAGCAGCAGCGCTGTTCCTGTGGTCTAATTTTTTTCACGGGCAAATAGGAGAACCCCACGACCTCAGTATCCCCATCCTGAACTTCCATTTTTGTATAGTCAAGGCTCCGGCCATCTATTCTTGGCGGCGTTCCTGTTTTCAGGCGCGCACTTTCAAAACCAAGGCCAACCAATTGTTCAGTAATACCTGTTGCGCCTTTCTCACCTATTCTTCCGCCGCCAAATTGTTTCTCCCCAATATGAATTACCCCATTTAAAAAGGTTCCGTTAGTTAACACCACACATTTGCTCATTATTTGCTGGCCCATGCCAGTAACAACACCGGTGATTGTTCCACGTGAAACGAGCAAACTACTCACCATATCCTGCCAGAAATCAACATTTGGGGTGTTCTCCAGCATTTCCCGCCATGTTTGGGCAAAAAGCATACGGTCGTTCTGCGATCGTGGGCTCCACATGCCCGGGCCCTTTGATTTATTCAACATCCGGAACTGGATCATGCTTTTATCGCTTACAATTCCACTATAGCCGCCCAGCGCATCAATCTCGCGAACGATCTGCCCCTTTGCAATTCCACCCATAGCCGGATTACAGCTCATTTGGGCAATGGTCTGCATGTTCATGGTAATAAGCAATACCTTTGACCCCATATTGGCGGCAGCAGCTGCGGCTTCACAGCCCGCATGGCCAGCGCCAACCACAATAACATCATATTCAGGAAACATAGGCGCAAAGATACTAAGGGAAAGCGACAAACGAGCAATGGATACTCCCGTGCTATTTCGAGATGGTCCGGATTTGTCAACTTTAATGGCAGCAAAATATATTTCGCGACTCCCAACCGATGTTTTCATTTTGTTCCACGTGGAACAAAAAATATTTTTTTGAAAATTAACAATATTCTATAAAATATTCCGTTATTTTGTACTGCTATGGGGCGTTGGGGGAAAATATTGTCGCTTTCATTTGCTGCCTTTCTTTGGGCGGTAAGCGCAATGCATGTTGCCGCACAAACAAAAGTTGTGAAGCATAAAGCAAAACAAGCCGCTATAGTAGGTTTTAAAACAGGCAGAGATTTAATGTTTAATACCGGACCCCTGCTAAACCGTCTCAAAACCAAGATCAATCCCAGTAATACTGCATCTCTTTTCCTAAAAAAATCCATTAATAGCCATTTCAAAGCAGAGGCAGCCATAAAATATAGCACATTCCCAAACACCAGTACGCTACAAGCCGACCTTCTTAACAAATTCCCAAGAAGCCAGAAGAAAAACACTTTCGCCATCCCAGCATCAGTAAACTACTACCTGCTACCTGAAAAAAGTGTTGTTCATCCCTACTTCGGTGCCGGACTGCAAATTAATGGCAATGGCGTAAACCCATACTCCCCCTCATATCCCGGTAGCAGCTACACAGACAACGCGCCCGAGTCTGGCACCAAGTATATCAGCATCCTCTTCACACAGGGCGTAACCTTTGAAATAAACACCAAGATCCAGATCACGGAATCAATGCACTTCATTCCAGCCAATAACAATAAGGTTTTGGGGATAGACCTGGGGATTGGTTATTCTTTACCTTAGCCACCAATGCCGCGTAGCAATTTCCGCCGGTCTCACTGGCGGCTATTCAAATTGAAGTCCTCCGGACCTCCTTGAATCAATAACTTTGTTTCAGTAAGAATGGTGCATCAACCATACAATCCGTAAAAGACAGCTCCACAACAAAAGACATTTCCACATCAGACGGCTTGCACGCGATTGATGTTAGTCCCTACGGGCAATGTCATTGACTTAAGACGTTCGCCTTTTTACAGGCGCATGCCAGAACATCCCCCTTTTCCCCAATGTCGTTTAGTTAAGCAACTATGGCACTCTCAAAGCCACTTTCAACCCCTGCAGGGTTGGCGTTCGTCAACATTCTCCGCCGGTTTCACCGGCGGCTATTCATATTGAAGTCCTCCGGACTTCGTTAGGTTAGTAACACTAAAAACACTTCAACTTATTGATAACCACACATTTATAAACATTTTTGACAAATTTGCACCAAAAAAAAAGGCTACCCGATCGGGTAGCCTTTTTGTAAAGAAGAAACAAAATCTTACTTAGCAATAGTAAATTTCTTAGTTGTTACACGTCCTTCAACGTTTACTACCAGGTAATAATTACCTGGAGGGAACGAAGTTGTGTTAATTGTGAATTTGTCGTTCAACACATTGGTGTGCCTTTCAGAATACAATTTACGACCAAGACCATCGATCACAGCATAATCAGCGAAGCTCTGCATCTGCATCATATCAGCAGAAACAGTTAACACATCAGAAGCCGGGTTAGGGAACAAAGATATGTTGCCAAAAGGAGCCTTAATGTTTTTTACTGCAACATTATTAATAACAGGATTTTTGTTTACGATCATAGCAACTGAAGGTATCATACCTTCCATATACCTGAAATTCATCGAGTCAATCGACTTAATATAGTAAAGCCGTGATTGAGGCGCCGGCGATGGTAAATTACCTTGCTGGTTATTATACGCTATAGAATCAGCTCCTGCAACATCAAGGCTGGTGTTTTCTATAACACGATTATTGTAGTACCGTCCGAAAATACGGGGCAATGGATTCAAAATGTTGTCAATGCCCAAAAATCTTTCGTCGGTTGCGCTACCCTCAGGATCAACCGCAACATAATACCAGCTATTTGAATCCAGTATTATTTGTGTTGGTGCACCGGTTGGGTCACTTATAAGCCCGGCTGTAAGATTCATAGTACCCTCAGATGTATCACTGGCTAAACCATACGAATATTGGCTTACAGACAGTAAAACTAATTCTCCATTTTGTACTATGCTATCCTGTGGATATGTTATTGACAAAGTAGTGTCTGTAAAACCATCGATCCATTTATAAATATAAACGTTACTGAAGTTACTAAGTGGACCAGCAGTGTTAGATGCTATAGAATATTGTATCCTGGATACAGCCGCACCACCCTTTGCAACATAGTACATTGGGCCCCAAAGGAACTCAGAACCACCGCGCCATAAATTAACTGAAGGTTTGTTGTTACTAAAATCGTAGCGAGCCTTAGAATACAAGCTGTCTGTAGAATAAAAAGAAAGGGTTGATGTGTTATCACCAGGGTTGTCGTCAACGCTATCAGATGTTATATTGTACGTAAGATCAAAACGGCCAACTGGTGTACTCAGATCAGGAAACAAAAGATTGTATTCGTTGCCAGAGAACATTGCATAAACAGAATCAGGGGCTGAAGCCGGAGCAACATTCGAGCCTGTAAACACATGTGAACCCATAGAAATGTTGTCGCTATGCACAGGGCTTGCAGCACCACCATTAGGAGTAAATGTCAACGCACTAGACACCTTTACGTTTGTAGCATTGTTAATACCAAAGTTTCCAATGTAAGCACCGTCAAGACCTTTATATGCTGACGGATTCAGACCAGAAAGTATCTGATCGGAAGGAATGGCGTAATCATGCCAGCCAGCCATACCATTTGGAATAAAGCCAAGGTCATTATTTAAATTCTGTCCCCAATGGGTAATTGTCATCCTTACAGAATTGGAATCAATTTTGTATTGATTAGCGATAGCCTGACCATCAGCATTGCCGATCATAAATACAGGAATAGTAATTACAACTCCACTACCTGGCCCAGTGGTACTGCTACCTGGTGAAAAAGGAGGCTGCCCCGCATACTCGTTCAATATAACTATAGCCACGGCACCAGCGTTCTGTGCATAGGCAGCCTTCTGAGTAAAGGTAACATAGCCCGAAGCTGGCCCACGCCAAACAACAGCAATCTTTCCTGCCATAGACCCGGCGGGCATTGTAGTCTGGAAACACGAATCTGACGGATAGGTAGGCATTACAATAGGCATATCAAAAAGATCAACATCATGAATGCTAGGCCAATCACCCGTGCCAGTACCTTCTGTAGCTTCAAAAGCAAACTTATCTCCGGCTATGCTCGATGGTGCATTTACCTGTACGCGCACGCCTACATAATCTTTATACCAATTGGACGAATCCGTACCCACAACTGCGGGACCATAAACAACCGGGTGAACCACCGTTTGCCCGTTAACAGTACTTGCTGCCCCTAAAAGAGAAGCGAGCAATAAATTTTTAACAGTGTTAAATTGCTTCATAAATTTTAATTTTATTTTTGGGTTGCTAAATTATAAACTTTTGATTGAATAAAAAAAAATATCTCTTAACCGGTGAAAAATAACATAATTTTATACGCAACACCAAACAGACATTCTTCCAAATAATGTCTGCTTTATCTAAAAAAATTAAAAGATGGTGTTCGTTCCTCGTATTTTACAGCAATAAACATGCCATAAAATAAACATCAGAATACTTTTCATTCTTTGACCAAAATAATAGGACAAGGATTAATACCACACCTTATTTACCCAGGCCCAACTTGCGGCTCATATCTAACATGCGGTCTATAGGTATCTTCGCTGCAAGCCGAAGGTTCTCTTCCATTAAAATTTCGGGCTCCTCATATTTCAGGCAAAGATATACTTTTTCAAGTGTGTTCCGCTTCATATGCGGGCAATCATTGCATGCACAGGCATTATCCGGTGGAGCCGCGATAAATGTCTTATTTGGCGCGTAACTTCTCATTTTGTGTAGGATACCTGATTCCGTAGCCACAATATAAGCAACCGAATCATCCTTTTGCGTATAGTCTAAGAGTTGCGTGGTAGAGCCAATAAAATCAGCCAATCCTAATATAGCTTCTTCACATTCCGGGTGGGCTATCACTTTAGCATAAGGATGCCGGGCTTTCAGCTTAGTTATTTTCTCCAGCGAAAATATCTCGTGCACCATACATGCCCCATTCCATAAAAGCATTTCCCGGCCACTTTTTCTATTTATGTAGCCGCCCAGGTTTTTATCAGGCGCAAAAATAATCTTTTGGTCCTTCGGCAGCTTCTCTACAATCAACTGCGCATTGGAAGACGTACAAATAATATCACTGAGCGCCTTAATGCCAGCAGAACAATTGATGTATGAAATTACCAAATGATCTGGGTGTTTCTCCTTAAATGTTTTAAACAAAGATGGCGGGCAACTATCACTGAGCGAACAGCCAGCTTTAAGATCAGGCAACAATACTTTTTTTCCGGGGTTGAGTATTTTGGCTGTCTCGGCCATAAAATGAACTCCGGCAAAAACAATCACATCGGCTTCCGTGCGCGCTGCATTCTGTGCCAGCCCAAGACTATCCCCAATATAATCAGCTATGTCCTGTATATCCGGCTCCTGGTAATAATGCGCGAGTATTACGGCATTCTTTTCCTTCTTCAACCTATTTATCTCAGCAAATAGATCAAGTGATGGATCTATTTCAATATCAAGAAAACCAATTTCTGCTAAAGCGCTATTTTTCATTTCAAAAAAAATTAGAAACGTTCCCCCACAAAATTACATCACTTATTTTCCAAACAACCCCTTTGTAGAAAGATATTCACACTCCTAATAAAAACTTTTAAAATTCTTAAAAAGAAAAAGGGCTATTATTAGTGGTGGGGATTGGGGGAATAAAAAAAGTAATCCCTATTGCACATATCAGTAACATAGCTTTTCCACATAGCTGGCTGTTGTTATCAACAAACAAAAGTGCCGTAAATGCTGTAAACTAACAGCATCGGTGTGAATTGTGAATTGAAAACAGTGTTAGCAAAAAAGCAAACGTTAATATCGTAGATACCTGTGGAAAAATAAATAAAAAGTGGAACAACCTCCGCCAACCATTGAACTATAATTAGTTATAAGGATAGTGAAGTTGTTTTTACAGCTCATTGGCACGATTATCCACAAGGCAATCTAACAAGTTTACCCCATCCCTAAAGGGTGACATTTTTTTGCCCAGACAGAATTTACTTTGTGTCCATGTGATGTAGTTAATGATAAAAAGAAATCATGCCAGCGGGGGGGTAAAATCCAAAAAGTAAAAAATCCAAATCCTAAAACCTACGAAATTCCAAACGGTAAAAATCCAAATCCCAAAAGCAGATAAAAAGCCAGTACCTAAAGGGTGACATGGTTGCCTTACTAGCAAACGCTGCTTTGTGTCCTTGGTGGTGAAAAGAATAACGGCTTGCACCAGCTATATTATCCCATTTATCACACCCGAAAAATGCCGCGACAAGTGCCATATAATAAGGTAAGAAAAAGGCGAAACAAATAATACGAACTTTTATATTTAAAAATAAAGGGGATAATCTGTTAATAACGCTACAAAATCTCATTTTTTCCCATAAATTTGCCGTCCTTAATAAAAAACATAATACAAACCTACAATGTCTGTAATACAAACTATCAGAAATAAGTACGGGAAAATAGCCGGAGCAGTTATCGCAATCGCCCTGGTTGGCTTTATAGTATCTGACGCCCGTAACGGATCCTTTGGAAATTTTTTCGGTGGGAGAGACTCCAACGTAATGAAAATTGACGGCACAAAGATAGACCCCAAAGAATACCAGGTATTCCTTAAGGAATACGAAACGCTGTACATGATGTTCAACAAAGGGCGCACCCTTGACGATGCTACACGGGCGCAGATGGACGAGCAGGTGGTGCAAATGATGGTCTATCAGACTGTAGCTGAGGAGCAGTGTAAAAAGCTGGGCATAGAAACCACGGAAGAAGAAAAGAAAGACATGATCTATGGCGAGAACGCCGATCCGATCGTGAAGCAATTCCAGATAAACGGGCAGCAGGTTTTTATCAACCCGCAAACAAACCAGTTTGATCCGCAGATGATCAAGCAATTAGAAAAAGCGGTAAACGAAGAGCCGCAGAAGTATGACCCTAACGGTAAGATCCGCGAACAATGGGAGTCTGTGAAATCTTACGTTCAGAGGATGAGCACAGTGAATAAATTCGATATGCTTTTTACAAGCGCGGTATATACACCATCGTATGTTGCAAAGCGGAACATAACAGACCAGAATTCGCTTGCTTCAATAAGGTTCGTAAAAGTTCCATACACCACTGTAGCTGACAATGACGTGAAAGTAAGCGATGACGAGCTGAAAGCGTACATCCAGAAACATGCAGCACAATATGAGACAGACCAGCAGACGCGCAGCATGGAGTATGTATCATTTGATATTAACCCGTCATCTGCAGATACATTCCGGCAGGTAGATGCCCTGATGCAGATAAAAGGTGACTTTGCAACAACTAAAGAAAAAGACAATAAAGCTTTTGTCAATAATAAATCGGATGATGTAAATTCTTTCTCAGAAGCGTATCTTAATAAACGCACATTCTTGTCGCGTTATGCTGATTCAATATCTGCTTTGCCGGTGGGTGCAATATATGGGCCGTACTATGAAAACGGCGGCTATAGGCTCACAAAGATAGTTGACAGGAAAACACTACCTGATTCCGTAAAGAGCAGGCACATACTTGTGAAGACAAAGTACCAGGGCCAGGAAATATTGTCTGACAGCGCGGCAAAAATGAGAATAGACAGTGCCATAGCAGCGATAAATGCCGGTGCGAGTTTCGACTCAATGGTTGCAAGATATTCAGACGATGACGGCAGCAAGCAGAAAGGTGGAGAATATACCTGGACACTGCAGCAGCGCCCGAACCTGGCTAAAGAATATGGCGACTTTATTTTTGAAGGCAAGCAAGGTGAGCGTAAGATGGTAAAGGTAAAAAGCGATGGTTATGAAGGTTACCATTACATAGAAATACTCGAGCAGAAAGGTACAGCGCCTGCTGTGCAACTGGCAACCATCACAAAAAACCTGGCGCCAAGTGACAGCACAGTTAACGCTATCTATGGCAAGGCAAATGAATTTGCAGGTAAAAATCCAACTGCTGCTGAATTTGATGCAACAGCAAGTAAACAACATTTAGATAAGCGTGTAGGCGACAACATTAAAGTGACCAGCTTCTCTGTTCCTGGTTTAGGCCCGGCCCGTGAAGTGATCCGCTGGATGTATGATCACAAAGTAGGCGATATATCTGGCGTGTTCCAACTTGGCGAGCAGCGTTATGTGGTTGCCAAGCTTACCGCGATACAGGATAAGGGTCTTGCAGAAGTTAATGCAGCAAACCGTCCTATGCTGGAACAGAAAGTGAAGGAAGAGAAGAAGGCGGAAATTATTTCTAAAAAATATGCCGGGGCTTCAATAGAATCTATTGCTCAGGGTTCTGGTCAGCAGCCCGGACAATCAGACTCGGTAGTACTTGGTGCATCTTATATACCGGGCCTGGGCTATGAGCCAAAGGTTGTAGGTTATTCGTTTTGCCCAAGTGTGCAGCCCAATACCGTATCTCCTGGCATAAAAGGGCAGGGTGGTATTTACTTCATATCCTTGTTGAACCACAGGAGCAACCCTGCTGACCCCAATATGATGCAAATGCAAATGGCGCAAATGCGTTACCAGCAGGACAACCAGACAAGGAACGTGATGAACCAGGTATTGCAGCAGGCGGTGATAAGAAAAGCCGATGTAAAGTATAATGCCGATAATTTCTAAAAATTGAACAGCAGATAAAAAGTTGAAAAAGGTTGTTTCATAAAGTGAAACAGCCTTTTTTATTTGAGGCAAACGAATCTTTCCCTGGCCACAGAAAAATTTGTAAGCGGGATATATAGTATCAATTAAAAACAATTTCGTAAATTGTAGGGATGGGCGAACGTATCATAACATTGTTTGGCGAAGAAATTATTCCTGAGCAGGTAAAACCTGCTACAAAAGCTCGCGCCAAAAAGCAACAGGAAGAAAAGAAAGCTGAAGAAAGTAAGGAAGACGAACAAGTATTAGGGGTGGCGCCGGAACAGGTAATTGCAACGGCAGAAGCTACCTTTCAAATGGATGTTAAGAACCCGAACGAAAGGCAGCTATCTGTTGAAGAAAACGAAGGGCCGATGTTGGAACCTGCAAGCCAGGCTGAGGCAATGGAGCCCAAAAACGCAAAGGAGAAAGAATTCGTTTTGCCGGAAGAATGGGAAGGCGACAAACAATACTACTCGATTGGAGAAGTAGCCGCGCTATTCAAAGTTAAAACATCGCACATCAGGTTTTGGACAAATGAATTCAAACTAAAGGTGCGTACCACAAGAAAAGGCGACCGGTTGTTTACCTCAGACCAGATACGTGAGTTGCGAGCTATTTATCATTTGGTAAAAGAAAGAGGGTTCACGCTCACCGGGGCTAAGGCGAAAATGAAATCGCAGAATAAAAAGGATGTTGAGACCATAGACCTAAAACAATCACTGATGCTGCTGAGAAATAAGTTGGTCATCATTAGGAACCAGCTCGCTTAGGAACGATGACAAATATGGCGTACTTTATTTAGTCAACGTTCCTTAGTCTATTTACCAAAACATTATTATGCTATCTTGTCTTCTTTGAGCAACTTTGCATTTGCAGTGGAAAGCTGTAAACGAAAGCCATAAAAAAATGAAAAAAATTATCACGGCATTATTGCTAATGATCAGCCTGGATGCGCTCGCACAAAACAATTCGTACAGTGTGTCAACGGATGAGAAAAACGGAAGCCAGGTATTTAATGGGCCTGTTACTTTTAACGACCTGGACAAGGAAGCCTCATTTACGTGGCTGAAAAGCGGAAATGAAGCATACAATCCTAAAGAAAAAAGGATAAGCTTTCTTGATGAGCACCTGAAAAAATATTCGATGGTGATATTCCTGGGTACCTGGTGTGCCGACTCAAAGGCGCTGATACCTAAGCTGGAAAAAGTGCTGGAAGTGACGAAATACCCGAAATCGCAGATAACGATGTATGGCGTGGACCGGGAT
>Ga0206969_1186_pt1 | contig 15437 bp, 12 predicted proteins | sample Alteio_BWOrgHeat_87_FD_153256 | JGI IMG/M metagenome (GOLD analysis project Ga0206969, IMG submission 153256) | Enriched cells from forest soil in Barre Woods Harvard Forest LTER site, Petersham, Massachusetts, United States -... | ecosystem: Environmental > Terrestrial > Soil > Temperate forest >... | reverse complement strand
GACAGTACGCCATACCAGTATGGAACCCAGGGAATATTAAGCCATCAATAATTTTCCCATCATTACGTACTTTTGCGGTTCAATTTTTACAAATAAATGAAAGTAGCGGTTGTAGGGGCCACTGGGCTCGTAGGCAGCACCATGCTGAAGATACTGGAAGAAAGGGATTTTCCGGTTACGGAACTGATACCTGTGGCTTCTGAGAAGTCGGTTGGGAATAAAGTATCCTTTAAAGGAAAAGAATACAGCGTAGTATCTGCCGATACTGCTATTGGTATGAAGCCTGCACTTGCGCTGTTTTCTGCCGGTGGTTCCACCTCCTTAGAACTGGCACCTAAGTTTGCTGCAGCAGGCTGCCGGGTGGTTGACAATTCTTCGGCATGGCGAATGAAAGAAGATATAAAATTAGTGGTGCCTGAGGTGAATGGCCATGTGCTCACAAAGGACGACTATATTATTGCCAACCCTAACTGCTCTACTATACAGATGGTGATGGTGCTCAGCCCTATTCACCAGCAATATGGTATTAAGCGTGTTGTGGTAAGCACCTACCAGTCGGTAGCGGGCACCGGGCAAAAGGCGGTTAGGGAACTCATGGACCAACGCGCAGGTGGCAAAGGCTTTGGTGTTTATCCTCACCAGATAGACCTCAACGTGATCCCGCACATAGATGTATTCCAGGACAACGGCTATACCAAGGAAGAAATAAAAATGACCCTTGAAACCTGCAAAATAATGGGCGATAGCACTATTGGTGTTACAGCCACTACTGTGCGAGTACCAGTTGTAGGAGGTCACAGCGAGAGTGTGAACATAGAGCTGAAACGTGATTTTAACGAGTCGGACATAAAGGAATTGCTTTCCAATCAATCTGGCATAGTGGTCGTTGATAACCCCGCCATGAACGGCTACCCCATGCCACTTGACGCAGAAGGCAAGGACGAGGTGTTTGTGGGCCGCATCCGCAGGGATTATTCACAACCCAATACCCTCAACTGCTGGATCGTATCAGACAATCTACGCAAAGGCGCTGCGACTAATGCCGTGCAGATAGCGCTGTATTTGTACAACCAGGGATGGATATAGAGAATGTGGGGAATGTGATTAATGTGGAAGAAATGTGAGAATAGTGTCACTTTCCGCTTCTCATTTTCTCCGCCACAGCATCAAGTGCGCCGTAAAAATCATCGCCATATTTACGGATTATAGCATCTTTTAGAAATACATAAACGGGTACTTTTAGTTGTTTGCCCAGTTTGCAGGCGGGCTTACAGAGGGTATCGCGTGGCTCGTAGTTCGCCGCTTCATAGCCGGGATACTCGGTAATTCGAATGGGGAATAAATGGCAGGATATCGGCTTGCGGAAGGTGGTCTTACCTTCTCTCCATGCTTTTTCTATCCCGCACTTTACAATACCCAGTTCATCGGTGATGCCATATACGCAGATGCCGCCATTCACTGTTGGGGTCACGTAGCCGTATTGGCTGTCGGTAGTGTGGGTGCCCTGCTTTTCTATTTCCGGTATATATTCCGGCGACAGGTACGATCTTATTTGTGGGTATATGTCGGCTATTATCTTTGTTTCTTCTTCTGTAAGCGGCGCGCCGCAGTCGCCGTCCACACAGCAGCCACCCTTGCACTTATTCAAATCACACACAAACTGCTCCTCTACGATTTCGTCACTCAGCAGTACGTTATCTATTGCTATCATTCCTTTTCAGTCTAAAGTCAAAAGTAGAAAGTCTAAAGCTGTTATCCCGCTAATACAAACCCTGTTTTTTGTTTGTTTAAGCCATTGCCCTATTAACTAATTAAGCTTCGATGCATTGGGTATCGCTACATGATAAGCCCTGAAAGGGCGTAATCTAATAGCGATGGGCATCGCCCATCGAACTTGCGTAGTACACCTGCATATTTACCCTATTACCTATTTGACCAATTACCCGATTGCCTAATTACCCACCACTCACATATTTATATAGTTCATCAGCAAATTGTACTTGCCGGTTATGTCATCGTTACTGCTTTCATCTCCATATACTTCTTTTACATGGTAGTTATATCGTTCAAACGAGGCTACTACGGGATCAATTGCAGTGCGGTTCAGTTTCAGGGTAACTTCCAGCATTCCAAGATCGTTGGGGTGTACTTGTAAGTTCATTATGGTCACATCCTCATTCTCACAGATGCGCGCTATTTCATACAAGGTATAATTCCGTGGTGCTACTTCCAGCACAATGATGCCGCCGGGCGCATCTATGCCGCTGTTCTCTGTTATGTACTTCAGCAGGTCGTCCTTAGTTACTGAACCCACATATTTATGCTCTTTATCCACAACCGGCAGCACAGACAGGTTCATCTGGTGGGCCAGCCTCAATGCTTCAAACGGGTGGGCTACTGCTAAGATGGCCGGTTTATAGTTGAGAAAGCCGGCTTTCGATAGTTCATCGCCCGCATGGTTCCAGTCAAGCAGATCATGTTCCTGTACCAGGGCCATGTAATTATCGCCGGAAACAAGTGGCAACTGCGGCAAAGCATTTTCATCCATTATAGCCAGTGCATGCTCACCGGTATCATCCGGCACAAGGATAGGGACGGCAGGGGATATTAACTGTTGTATGCTCATTTCGATTCTATATACTTCGTGTACAACAAAACGTGCGCCAGATTTTTTTTATTATTACCCCGGGATAAAAATTGCAATAACATTACAATTCCTTTATGCTTTACATTTGGTAAGGAAAGAAGACAGTATGACGTTAAACTCGCCTGGTACTTCCATCATGGGAGCATGGCCGCATTTATCTATCCAGTGCAACTCCGAAGTAGGCAACAACTTATGAAATTCATCGGCCACCATCGGCGGCGTTATTGTATCGTTCTTACCCCATATCAGGCACACAGGTATCTTTATCTGCTGTAGTTCATCGCCCAGGTTGTGGCGGATTGCCGACCGCGCCAAAGCTATGATCTTTAAAGCCTTCAACCGATTGTTCACTATACTGAAAACCTCATCTACCAGTTCTTTTGTAGCCACTTTGGGGTCGTAGAACGTAAGCTCGGTTTTCTTATGCACATAGTTGTAATCGCCACGCTTGGGGTAGGTTTCGCCCATGCCGTTCTCAAACAATCCCGAACTGCCGGTAAGTGTAATGCTGCGTATCAGTTCCTGGTGTTTCAGTGTATATACAAGGCCTATATGCCCGCCAAGCGAATTACCCAAAAGATGGATGTCTTTCAGTTTCTGGTGCTCTATGAATTTTGCCACAAACCTTGCCAGGCCTGAAACACTTGTTTCTATCAGCGTAAGGTCATATAATGGCAACAGGGGTATGATAACCCTGTGTGTATTCTTAAAATGATCTACAAGGTCTTTAAAATTGCTCAATGCCCCAAAAAGCCCATGCAGCAGCACTAACGGCTCACCAACGCCCTCTTCTACGTATTTAAATTTACCTGAATGTTTTATTTCGTATTCCATTCACTTTTTTATAGTAATTCCGCTAAAATACTATTGTTTAGCTTAAAAACGCAAACTTACTGTAAGTTGCCCGATGGAAATTTACTTTTTCATTATGGTTTTACACAGGAAGATGACGTAAAACTCACTCTTATTTAAGTTAATTTTGCGCATATATTAGAGTATTTTGTCGCAAACCTCACTTCGTTATTTTTACCAACTATGCAATATTACTGTGCCTCGCTTACTGAATATATACGGCTGAAGACCCGGGAAGTAAAGATCGGCAACCTGGCCATTGGCAACGGGCATCCCATCCGTATCCAAACGATGACGACTACCGATACTATGGATACCGCAGCCACCGTGGCCCAAAGCATCCGCTGCATAGAAGCAGGGGCGGAATTGATACGTATAACCGCGCCAAGCAAGAATGAGGCGGAGAACCTGCTGAATATAAAGAACCAGCTACGTGCAAAAGGGTATGATACGCCGCTGATAGCAGATATTCACTTTACGCCAAATGCAGCAGAAATAGCGGCACGCATTGTAGAAAAAGTAAGGGTGAACCCCGGAAACTATGTTGACAAAAAGAGGTTTGACATAATTGACTACACCGATACTGAATATATAGCCGAGACAGACCGCATCCGCGACCGGTTCACACCCCTTGTGCGCATATGCAAGGAATATGGCACCGCCATGCGCATAGGCACTAACCACGGCTCGCTCAGTGACCGTATAATGAGCCGTTATGGCGACACGCCTATAGGCATGGTGGAAAGCGCTATGGAGTTTCTGCGTATAGCACGTGCCGAAAGCTACCACCAGGTAGTACTGAGTATGAAGTCGAGCAACCCACAGGTAATGGTGCAGGCATACCGGCTGCTGGTGCGGCAGATGAACGAGGAGTTTGGCGAATGCTACCCACTTCACCTGGGCGTTACGGAGGCCGGCGATGGCGAAGACGGACGCGTGAAAAGCGCCTTGGGTATAGGTACACTGCTGGAAGACGGGCTCGGCGACACCATCAGGGTTTCGCTAACCGAAGACCCCGAGTTTGAAATACCTGTGTGCGACGATATTGTAGCAAGGTATGCTTACCGTCCCGAAAACACAGAGCTGGATGAGCCTGCAATACAGGAAAAGATACAGTTGCCGTATGACCCGTTCTCTTACAAGCGGCGGGAAACTATTGCAGTAGGTAATATTGGCGGCGGGCACGTGCCGGTGGTCATTGGTGAGTTGGAAACAGGTATAGAAGCTATTGATAAAAATGCTCTTGCTTCTATAGGCTATGTCTATAATGCGGAGACTGATAAATGGAACATCAGCGATACTGCTGCCGACTTTGTTTACGCCGGTGAACTGGTACCTGATTTTTCTTTGCCCGGCACATTGCAGGTAATGTGCGATTATGAAGCATGGAAAGAACTGGAAGATAAATCGGGAAGCTACCCACTGATACAATCATGGGATTACGCGAAAGATGAAGTAACAGTATCAGAACGGCTTCATTTCTTGTGGCTACTTTTAGATAGTGTTCGAGATTGGGAACAAATTATTGATAAAATAAAGAATGATCCCGGAGTTGTGCCGATAGTATGTAGTGCAGGCGGGTTGGTTACAATACGTGATTTTTTTGTAGAGTTAATGCGGCGGGGGATACGCTGCCCGGTAATAATACGTGCAAAATCTTATAGAGAAACCATTGATACTTATTTGATAGACGTTTCTATTGAGGCCGGCGGATTGCTGATTGATGGTATGGGAGATGGGATATGGACAGACGAAGAAGACCCATTGTACAATGTGAGAGAAGAAGGCCGGACTTATATCGAAGTAAAGGACCCCGTACAGTTTCACAACGAAACCGCTTTCCGTATACTCCAGGCCACGCGTACCCGTATCAGTAAAACGGAATACATCAGTTGCCCCAGTTGTGGCCGCACCCTGTTCGACCTGATGGAGACAACCGCGAAAATCCGTGCGGCAACACATCATTTAAAAGGTGTGAAAATAGCCATAATGGGCTGCATTGTTAATGGCCCAGGCGAGATGGCCGACGCCGATTTCGGCTATGTAGGCAGCGGCCCCGGCAAGATAACCCTATACAAAGGCAAAGAAATAATGAAGCGGAATGTACCCAGCGATATTGCCGTTGACGAGCTTATAGGCTTGCTGAAGGAACATGATGCCTGGGTGGAGCAAAACAACGGTTAGGGCTATGAAGACACTGGTTGTACTTTGTATAATCATTCTATGCTACCCATGTGGCAGTATGCTTTGCATTGCTCAATCCAAAAACCCTACGACAAGTAAGGATGATTTCCGGCCTCGGGAGAAAGTGATTTTTGAAGATGACTTTAGTAAAGATAGTATAGAAAGCTTTCCAGCTAAATGGGAATTAGGGCAATGTAATAAGGTGAGCTATTCGAGGGATGCTGGTAAGTTCTGTAATGTAGTATCGGATAGTGATGGCCGTTCCCTCAACGTTTCTGCTGAACCCTATATCGAACCACGGATCGGTACCAAGCTGTATTTATATGATAGTTTCTCATTGGAATTTGACTTTTATTTCTCCAATCCCGCAAAATCTGTTTCAGTAGGTTTCTTCACGCAGGAAGAACATAACTGCCATTTAATCGATGTAACAATGGGCAAAGGCCACTACGCTACTTACATGATCTTTGTAGAAGGGTATTTTCCAAGAAGTTACCGGGATGAGATCGTGTACCCCCGGCCATTCAATCACATGGTATGGCACCACTATGCGGTTTCTTATAAAAACGGAGAAATAAAATACTATATAGACCAACAGCGCTTTTATACAATGCAGGATTGCCATTGCCTGCCGTATGGCTTTACTATAGGTACTTATGGGGCGGTAAGATATAGAAACTTCCGCCTCGCTACCGGGAGGGAAATAAATCCATTGAGTAAAATCCTTACCGGGAAAAAACTCGTTACCCATGCAATTAATTTTGACGTCAATAAGTCAACGATCAAGCCGGAGAGCATGGATTTCATTTCGCAAATAGCCCGGTTCCTTAAAGAGAACTCCGCAGTAGTATTAGAGATAGACGGCCACACAGATAACGATGGCGATTCCACCACAAATGTGGACCTTTCGAAAGCGCGTGCCAATGAAGTGCGTTGGAAGCTGATAACACAGGGAATAAATGGCGACAGGATCATAGCCAAAGGCTTTGGTGCTACCCAGCCCATAAAACCGAATACCACAAAAGAAAATAAAGCCGAAAACCGCAGGGTAGAGTTTGTGAAACTATAAGCGCATTACTCTGCATAATGCGCCAGTACGGTTACCCCACCTTTAGCTACGTCGCCTATGTTCACATTCACCTTGGTATCTAATGGCAGGAACACATCAACCCTTGAGCCGAACCGGATGAAACCAAATTCTTCGTTCTGTTTTACAATATCATTTTCGCCCACGTAAAAACAAATGCGGCGTGCCATAGCGCCGGCTATCTGCCGCATCAGTATGTCGCCACGGTCATTTCCTATTACAAGAGTAGTGCGCTCGTTCTCTGTAGATGATTTAGGGTGCCAGGCCACGAGGTACTTACCGGCATGGTACTTCATGTATTTTATTACACCGCTCACCGGGTTGCGGTTCACATGCACATTCACCGGCGACATGAAAATGGATATCTGGAGGCGGTTTGCCTTGAAGTATTCCGGTTCGTAGGTCTCCTCTATTACTACTACTTTGCCATCGGCAGGGGCTATTATTTTATTTTCGCCGTGCACAAAGTTCCGGGAGGGGATGCGGAAAAACGCCACCACCCAAAACCAAACTAAAAAAAGAAGAAAAGTAATAAGCCCGGACAGCCACGAAAAGGATGGCGGTATAAAATGGCCGGCTGTCCACCCAAGGGCGATCCATAAAATGGTGGCAATTATAATGTACTTATATCCTTCGCGGTGAATGGTCATCAGAGCATGATTTTGGCGAAGTTAAGGCGAATATGATGAGTTATAAAACTTCTGCGTTTAATCCGGGTGGTAGCGTGTCTAAGAATTTATGCCAAGTGCCTGGATATTTGTAAATCAATTCGTTAAAGGCCAAAATATTGCATATAATATGTGGCTGGCATCTTTTCGACCTTTTCATACATTTAATTTATCTTTGCACCTCTTTACTGAAAACAGACCATTTACTAAATACTAACGACTAATTACTCAATCTCTTTTTATGAATTTATTTTCCATTCAAAACGAAGAATTCATTGGGCGCCATATAGGGCCGAATGAAGCGGATACTAAAGAAATGCTGGGCGTAATAGGCGTGGAAAGCATGGAAGAACTGATAAGCCGCACCGTGCCACAGTCTATACGTATGAGCCACAAGCTGCGCCTGCCGGATGCAGTAAGTGAGGCTGAATACCTGCATACACTGAAGGAGACTTCACAGAAGAACAAGCTGTGTAAAAACTATATAGGGCAGGGCTACTACGATACCCATACCCCCAGCGTAATACTGCGCAATGTATTTGAAAACCCGGGATGGTACACCCAATACACCCCCTACCAGGCCGAGATAAGCCAGGGCCGCCTGGAGAGCCTCCTCAACTTCCAGACTATGGTGGCCGACCTGACTGCATTGCCACTAACCAATGCATCGCTGCTTGATGAAGCTACCGCTGCTGCGGAGGCAATGAACATGTTTTTCCATACCGTAAATAAAAACCACGACAACCCCGAGCGCCCAAAGTTCTTCGTGGACCAGCATGTGTTTCCACAAACTACAGATGTGGTGAAAACACGCGCTACCCCGCTAGGCATAGAAGTGGTGGTGGGTGATTACCGTGTAGCGGATATTGACACTACTTATTTTGGTGCATTGCTGCAATACCCCGATGGCATGGGCAGTGTAGAAGATTATCGCGGCTTCATTGCAACCATGCACGAAGCAGGCGGATATGTGGTTATGGCCACAGACCTGCTGGCGCTTACACTGCTCACACCTCCTGGCGAGCTGGGCGCAGACGCCGCTATTGGCTGCGGACAACGCTTTGGTGTGCCTCTTGGTTTTGGTGGCCCACATGCTGCCTTCTTTTCAACCAAGGACGAATTTAAACGCCAGATACCAGGCCGTATCATAGGCATCAGTATTGATGCGCATGGCAACCGCGCATTACGTATGGCCCTGGGCACGCGTGAGCAGCATATAAAAAGAGAAAAAGCAACATCGAACATTTGCACGGCACAAGCACTGCTGGCCAATATTGCAGCTATGTATGCCATATATCATGGTCCGGAAGGTCTTACCAACATAGCTAAGCGCGTAGCTGCTATGACACAGGCACTGGGCGATGCCCTCATAGCTGCTGGCCTGAAACTACATAGCAACACACACTTTGATACCATTACGGTAAATGCTGACAATGCAGCAGCAGTACGCGAGGAAGCCGAAGCAAAGGGCATCAACTTCTGCTATCATGCTGATAACAAGATAGGCATTTCGCTGGATGAGACTACAACCACCCGCGATATACTGGATATAATAAGCGTATTTACCCATGCCGATGCGCCTTCTGCTTTCCAGATAGACGCGGAAATGGCGCTTACACATATACCCACATCACTCACCCGCACCAGCGAGTTCCTTACACAGCAGGTATTCAACAGCCATCATAGCGAAACGCAGATGATGCGCTACATGAAAATGCTGGAGAACAAGGACCTCAGCCTGAACACCAGCATGATCTCCTTGGGCAGTTGCACCATGAAGCTCAACGCCGCATCTGAAATGATGCCGCTTAGCTGGGCGCACTGGAGCAAGATGCATCCCTTCGCGCCAAACAACCAGGCGGAAGGATACCTACAGATAGCAAAAGAATTGTCTGACTACCTCTGCGAGATAACCGCATTCGATGCCTGCAGCCTGCAGCCAAACAGCGGCGCACAGGGCGAGTATGCCGGGCTGCTCGCAATACACCGGTACCACCAGAGCCGCAACGAAGGCCACAGGGATGTGATACTCATTCCTATCTCGGCACATGGCACTAATCCTGCCAGCGCGGTCATGGTAGGCTACAAGGTGGTTGTGGTAAAAGCATTGGAGAATGGGTACATAGATGTAGAAGACCTGAAAGCAAAGGCAGAGCAACATTCGGCTAACCTTGCGGGTATTATGATCACTTATCCTTCTACCTACGGCATTTTTGAAGAGTCGGTAAAGGAAATTACAAATGTTGTGCACCAGCATGGCGGGCAGGTATATATGGACGGCGCAAACATGAACGCACAGGTAGGGCTTACTGCTCCCGGCCTCATAGGCGCTGACGTATGCCACCTGAACCTGCACAAGACCTTCTCTATACCACATGGTGGTGGCGGCCCTGGCATGGGACCTATATGCGTGAAAAGCCACCTCGCGCCATTCCTGCCGAGTCATGTAACGCTTTCTAACGGCACCGATGGCCACGCGGTTTCAGCTGCCCCTTATGGGTCGGCCAGCATATTGCTTATATCCTATGGCTACATCCGTATGCTGGGTTCTGTGGGCTGCCGTAAGTCAACTGAATACGCGATACTGAATGCCAACTACATGCGCACTCGCCTGCAAAAGGATTTCGACATTCTTTATACCGGGCATGGCGGCACCTGCGCCCATGAGTTTATTGTAGATCTGCGCCCATTCAAAAAGAGTGCGGAAATAGAAGCCGAAGATGTGGCAAAACGCCTGATAGACTATGGTTTCCACGCACCTACCATGAGCTTCCCTGTAGCAGGTACGCTGATGATAGAACCAACTGAAAGCGAAGACAAAGCAGAGCTGGATCGCTTCTGTGATGCGCTGCTGGGCATACGTGCAGAGATACGCGCTATAGAAGAAGGCAATGCCGACAAACTGGACAATGCACTGAAAAATGCACCTCATACCCAGTTTGTAATTACTGCCGATGAGTGGGATCACAAGTATAGCCGCCAACAGGCTGCGTTCCCGCTACCATGGGTAAAGCACAACAAATTCTGGCCAAGTGTAGCCCGCGTAAACAACACCTATGGCGACCGCAACTTAATTTGTACCTGCGAGCCTACAGAATCGTATATGGAGGCCTGATTTATTAATGGCTGAATTCTTATTGAAATTGAATTTTGAAACCCGTCCCTGTGGCGGGTTTTTGTTTTGCCCGGTAGTAGGGTAATCGCCTCTATTATATTTGCGTTGTTGGCGGATGATTTTTATAAAGTACGTTCATCCTTCCCGAAGCAGATATTATGCCTGCAACTTCTGCCGTTCATTTAGCAGATCATAGTCCATTTGCAATCCTAACCAGAATTCTGCCGGGGTGCCTAATTCCTGCTCCAGCCGGATAGCAATACTTGCAGACACATTTCTCTTACCCTTTAATAAATCGCTGAAGTGGGAAGGGTACATACCTATCCGAATAGCAAATGATGATTTCACCTCGTTTCTGGCTATCAGCTCATCTGCTAATACTTCACCTGGATGGAGCAAAACATTAATTTCAATCGGCCGCCCTGCTTTGCTTAATATTTTTGACTGTCTCATAAAAACTATATTGCGGGAACCAGATTTGACAGCTTCCTAAAAGTTTTCAAATCAATATACCCAAAATTACAAAATACCCAGTAAATAATCTCTACATTTATACTATATCAAGAACAGATGAAGGCCATTGTTTTTTTGCTGGGATTATATTTGGCGCCGCTTGTGGTTCAAAGCCAGGTGGTGGCTGTGCAATTTGATAGAGAGATGACCGCTTATTTAGGTTTGGATAATCCTATTACTGTTGCTATTGACGGATATTTACCCAGTTCCATAATATTGACGACTAATAATGGCAGAATAGAGACACAAAAAGTCAAAGGCCATTATCTTTTTATTCCATCACAAAAAGGATACGCTACGATCTATGTTAAAAACAAAACTCCTAAAGGAATAGAGCTCATTGACAGTGTCCATATACGGGTGCATGGATTGCCGGCAACTCTTTCACTTGCTGGTCAATCCGGAGGAAAATTCCCTGCAAGAACATTGTACAGATGTATAGCGCCAGCGGCATATGTAGACGGCTTTGATATTGATGCAAAATTTACAATTACCCATTTCAGTATTATTATTAATAGGAATTCTAAGGAAATATTTCACAGGAGCTACGTTGGTAAAGGTGGGGACATGGCAAGATTTGACGATAGCCTCACCAAGCAAATTTTCTTAACGTTGAACAACGGAGATTTGGTGAAAATTGATAGTGTGATTTATGAAGATGTTGATAAAACAGAATGCCAGTTGCCTCCGATAGAATTAACAATAGTAGGTGCGGAGGATTTGAAGAATATTAAACATGGTGAGTTTTTTATTGATACGCTTACTGGTGGCCAATATTATGAAAGATAAAGGCAGTATACGGCGCAGCTTTTGGTGCTGGAAATTCACGGACGGGATGGCAGCATTGAGAAAGAGAAAGTTACATGGCTTAATAAACTTAAAAACGGCCTGCCCGGTGTCCCTTGATCAATGCCTGGCGGAGCTCAGTACTGCATTGTTTGTTAATGAAGAAAGAGGAAAGGTCGTCCCCTTAATTAATGACACTAATGCCAATCCCTTATTTTATTGTGAAGAAAAATTTTGCATGGTTGTTGTGCAAAACCAATTTCTTACCTTTGGTTCGGTATGAAGAAGACAATATTAATGTTTGCAGTTTTATGCGCAGTTTCGGTATCTGCTTTCGGGCAGGGGAAGTCACGGGATACCGTGTTCTACGATAAGAGTTTCACCGATGCAGGTACCCAGCCGGAAGAGAAATCAGAATTTCATCTTGTGCCAAAATTTTATAAGGCAGGCAATCTTGCACCCGAACAGCCCGTAGCCTTGGCCGCTGCCAAGAAAGATGCAATGGACCTGGTAAAGGCCAGGCCGAGCCAGTTGCGCAAAGATTGCCTGAACATTATTTATACCGTCGATCCCATCTATAGCGAAGGCTCAATTACAGGGGCGCTCAAAGGCACCATTGTAATAAAATGGGACCTCAAAAGGAGGATATGGGATTTAAGCTACCTGAAGTACCAGCTCATAAACATAGACCAGAATGCCTGCGTATTTATGCTTGAAGCCGATTAAACGAAGAAATAAAAAGTCAGGACAAATTTACACGGGAAGCCCTGAAAGGGCGGCATCCAATAGCGATGGGCATCGCCCATCGGACTCGCGAAGGAAAGGAGCACCCTGGAGCGGCAGATCACTGCAACATGAGGGGCTTCATCAGAAATCAGTACCCAAAGCGAAATACACAATAGGCTTTGGCGACCCCTCTATATTCCACGCCACATCCATCCGCACAAAATAACCAAATAACGAAGTGCGCAGCCCACCGCCATAGCCCAGCGCAAGGCCGCCGCTATTAGGTACCGTAAGGTTCAGGAATACATTGTTCTGCCCGGATGATGACCCGAACGTAGGGTATGAATACGTGGTGGCTGAACTGCTGGCATCAGGCAGGAAACCTTTCCAGGCGCTGCCGGCGTCCATAAATGCCACAAATTGCAGGTTCTTTAGTATGGCCGACTGTATGGGCCGCTTCATAAAGGTGGTGAGTATCGGTAGCCTGAATTCGGTATTGAACACAAAGAAATTATTACCTGTACGCGCATATTGTTTATAGCCGCGCAAAGGAGTTGCCAGGTCTTGGAAACCATAAGCCGGGTCAGGCGCCTGTCCTCCATTTGCAGCTTGCTGTGCGCCTATCCAGTTGTCCACACCGCCAAGCAGGTATTCTACTTCGCTGGTGCCATCAGAGTGCCCGTAGGCTACCCGGTTGGCCACTATGAAATTCTTGTATATTTTCTGGTAATTGCGGAAGTCAAGTCCCAGGTTGTAGCAGCTTTTGTTGCCATTATTGAGGCCATACAGTTCCTCGCCATAAACTTTAAACCTCGTACCGTTCAGAATATTTATCACTGGGCTTATGGTATTGTCAAACACATACTCCAGCCTGCTCAGCGAGGTATAGTTCACGGTATTGGGCAGGTTGTAGGAAAGGCTTAATGTATCCGTTGCTTTTTCTATCAGTTTGTCCTGCCTGATCCCGGTATGGAAACGTATGCTGTGTATCCGGTCCAAAGGGTAGCTGAAATCCGCCTGTAGCATATTGCTCACCGATTTGAATAGCTGGTCTTGCACTAATACCACCTGCCCTGTACTTGCGTCAATGTAGCCTACAGGTATTGTTTCTTTGTCCTGGCTGCGCAGGAACAGCAACCCCCAGTCCAGCCTTTTGGTAAAATTCTGGTATTGCAGGAAATAGGTGGAGGCGGTCACATTTATGGGCAATTGGAACCCTGCTGTTATCCGCTGGTTTTCCATCAGTTCATTAATGCTTAAAGTTGTAAGCGCACCCAGCGATGGATTAACATACTGCCCGCCATTAGAGGCGATTGACTGGTATTGCGAAAACAGTACGCTGTTGTCCAGCTTTATAGAAAGGAAGTCGGGCTTGAAACTGAATTTGTAGGGTGTGGGCTTCATTTTCACATAGGCGCTGTCAGTTATTTCCGTTAGCAGGGAACTGTCTGCCGGGTTATTCTCCGTGTTCGAGCTATAGATGTTGTTTTGTTTGGCCTTAGCCTTGCGTTTAGGCAATGGCGCTGAGGTATCTGCAAATTCCGATTGGAATGCATTCCCCCCTTTTATTTCCGGCTGCGGCCTGTCTTCTTCTTCCTGCTGGTAGGTGCTGCCTCCATAGCTCAGTCGCCGGTTACTTATATTTTTTATTTCCGTTTTTTCCACAGACAGAGTGGTGGGGGTCAATTCTTTTGCGGTAGTATTAATTCCCGGCATCTGCAATTCATGGAAATAAACCATGTACTTATCTTCTTCCTGCACCACATCCGCCACATCGCCGCTGGCTAAGTTATATTGCTGGCTCAGGATGCTGGTAGAATAGTTAGTGATGGGAACCGAGTATGCCGAGTCTTTGTTATGCTTGTCGCGGGCAAACTCTATAACGTATTTGTTGTTGATGCCGTTACCATCATACAGGTATGCAAAGTTATCTATGCCATATTGTATGGGCTGTGTTACATGGCCGCCCGCTTTCACATCGGTGCATTGCAGCAGCTCCGGGCTCATGGTTTTTGTGTTGTAAAAAAACACGTTCATCGCGCCTACCGGAAGCTCATTTACACCCAGCGGCACATTCATATTTGGTGCAGGTCTGTTAGACAGAAAGAGTATCCCTGTCCTCGACCCGCCACTGATAAATACGGGCGACACATCGTCCCATACGTCATCAGTGATATTGGTCATTTTAGACCCTTTTATGGTAAACATATACAAGTCGGTCTGGCTCTTCTTTATTGCAGAGAATACCAGCTTGTCGTCATCCTGCATAAAGGTCATACTCAGTACACGGTCAAAACGGTTTTTAGGGATGATGTAGTTCTCTATTTTGCCTTTCAGGCTGTTATATATCCTAAGCCGGGTCTGAAAGCCTTTGCGGTACAATATGGGCAGCTTGTACCCGCTGTTAGACCAGGCAAGCATTGGATAGTCGGGGTCAGTTTGTTCGGTAAGGTCTTTCTGCCCGCCTTCAAGTATCACTGCCGATTCCTGCTCGTGCGATGTCTTTTGGGTATAGACAGCATACTTGCCATCCTGCCATGCCACATAAGACACATCGCTGCCCCTTGGCGAAACCCTTATGCTTCTTATTATACTGTTGTCCTTAGGTACTTTCAGCGCTATAAGCCCTTTTGTGCTGTCCGGAGTTTCCTGTTTTTTTGCATCGGCTGCATATACCTCGTTGTAGTAATGGATGCACGAATCATAGGCTTTCGTCACTTTCAGCCCCAGGTTCGCCTTATCCATCATAGCCTTGTTCAGGCTGGTTTTTTGCTGCATACTGTACAGCAGGCTTTTCACTGTTGCGGACCCATACTGGTTAGATACAAATTTCCAGAAAGCCTTGCCGGCAAGGTCGGG
>Ga0206969_1042_pt1 | contig 15661 bp, 7 predicted proteins | sample Alteio_BWOrgHeat_87_FD_153256 | JGI IMG/M metagenome (GOLD analysis project Ga0206969, IMG submission 153256) | Enriched cells from forest soil in Barre Woods Harvard Forest LTER site, Petersham, Massachusetts, United States -... | ecosystem: Environmental > Terrestrial > Soil > Temperate forest > O... | reverse complement strand
TGGTAGTGCATTATGGTGGGGCTTTTCTTCCCGGGACATTGAGGCGATTATCATGAAAGCACGACAAGCTGTGATCGTCGAACCGTTTCGCACCGAGGTGCGCGAAGTGGACTTGCCCGATCCGGCCGCCAACCAGATCCTAGTGGCCGCCGAAGTGAGCGCGGTCAGCCCGGGCACGGAGCTGGCAGTGTATACCGGCACGCACCAGTGGCTCAAGGACCCGAGCTTGCCCGACTGGAAATTTCCCTTCCGTTCCGGTTACAGCGCCGCAGGCACGGTGGTGGCAGTGGGCTCGAACATCAAAGGTTGGCAAGCGGGGGAGCGCGTCAGCTATCCCGGCAATCATGCCTCGGCGGAACTGCTCACGATAGGACACGAGCGCGGTCGGCTGTGGAAATTGCCGTCGGGCCTGGATTTTGAAAAAGCCGCCCTGGCTTGCATATTGCGTTATGGCATGGGCGCTTCAATTCGGGCCGGCATCACCCTGGGGCGCTCGGCGGCGGTGCTGGGTCTGGGCATGATCGGCCAGGCAGCGCTGCGCTGCCTATTGGCAGGAGGGGCCAATCCGGTCGTCGGCATCGATTCGGTGTCGATGCGCCGGCAGGCCGCCCTCGCCGCCGGCGCCGACCTGATGCTCGATCCGGCTAACCCCAATCTGAAACAACAACTCGCTGATTTTCTGGGTAACGGCGGAGCCGAAATAGTAGCCGATGCCACCGGCGTGCCCGATGCCATTCCGACGGCCATGTCGCTGGCATGCAACGCGGGCCAGGTGGTGGTGGTCGGCAGTCCGCGCGGCAAAGCCAAGGACGTCAACTTTTACGATGACCTGCATCGCCGTTATATCGAAGTTACTGGCGCCCATGGCAATATGCTCTTTGAACCGTCGCATACGCGCCTGGCCGGGGCCTGGGACATCGATAAGGCCCAAGCATTTTTGCTTGCGGCTCTGGCCAAGGGCCGGCTTAGCCTGAACGGCCTAATCACCCAGCGCATTAAACCAACAGACTTGGGCAGCGCCTATGAAGGCTTGCTCAAGAAAAAGGAAGAATACCTGAGCGTGGTCGTTCATTGGAAATAGTTACAAGTGCATGGGTTGGTGTTAGAATAAACAAGAAGGCTGATCGCCGATGGCGAAAAAGTCAACCAGTAAGGTCGACAAGCAAGACGATTAAAGTCTGTCGACCCAATCCCCACGTTTCAGAAAAACGAATTTCGAATCTAGCACGAATCTCGCATTATTGTCTTTGGGAGACAGTTCGTGAAACGCTTCAAGGCCTGGACTTTAACTGATGTTCATCACGACATCTGGCTGGATACCTTCGCCGCCGGCAGCGACCGCTTGGGGAGCGCCGGCGATTGGTCCATCCGCAAGCGCACCTTGCGCGGTGGGCTGCGCGAGGGAGTGGACCTTATTGAAGTCGACAATGGGGCGCTGGCCTATTCTTTGATCCCGACACGCGGCATGGGCTTGTGGAACGGCAAGTACCGCGGTCTACCTCTCGGCTGGAAGGCGCCGGTGCTTGGGCCGGTGCATCCCAAATTCGTCAATCTCTGTGAGCGTGGCGGCCTCGGCTGGCTGGCCGGGTTCGATGAATGGATGGTTCGCTGCGGTTTGACCCATAACGGTCCGCCCGGCGAGGACAACTACACCGATCGCCAGGGCCGTTCCCGTCGCGATATTTTGACATTGCATGGCCGCATCGCCAATCAGCCGGCCCATGTCGTGGAGGTCCGGGTCGGCCTGGATCCGCCGTTTGAGCTGAGCGTGGTTGGCCAAGTGGAGGAAGCCGCGCTGTTCGCTTCGCATTTGCACCTTACGTCAACCACCACCACCGTCCCTGGGTCCAATCGCGTGGTCTTTCATGACCGGATCGAAAACCGCGGTGGCGCGGCGGCCGAGATGCAGATGCTCTATCACTGCAATATGGGCGCGCCGTTTCTCGAAGCCGGCAGCCGCGTGGTGGCACCCATCCGAGCCATCGCTCCCATCAGTAAGCGGGCCGCCGAGGGAATTGATACTTTGGAGACCTATGCGGGCCCCGTGGCTGGTTATGCCGAGCAAGTCTATTGCTATGACCTTTTAAGCGATGCCGCCGGCGCTACGCTGGCGATGCTTTATAACCATTCGGCCAACAAGGGCTTGGCGATGCGTTTTCAGCGGCAGGAGTTGCCATGCCTCACGGTCTGGAAAAACACCGCGTCTTTGGAAGATGGTTACGTTACCGGCCTGGAACCGGCGACCAATTTCCCCAACCTCAAAACGTTCGAGAGGCAACAAGGACGCGTCCCAGTCATTCCACCCGGAGGACATTGGGAATGTACCTGGAGCATCGAGATTCACGATAACCTGGCCGGAGTTGCCGCGGTGCTCAAAGAAATTGTCAGTATGCAAGCGCAGGCCAAAGCTATCATTCACAGGACGCCCCAAGCAATTTTTTCGCCCGCATAGTACCGTTTGTAGTGTGGGCTTCAGCCCGCACCGGCGGCGTGTGGACTAAAGTCCACCCTACAACCAACGAAGCTTGCAAAACGGAACTACCGCAAATAATTGACCGTATAGTAAGCCTGCTTGTGCAAAAGCGGCAACCCCTCCCTTGATCGAACCCCCTCCAAATGCAATTCATGGATGTGCCCCTCCACCAATTTACTCACATGGAGCCGCACGCTTTTGCCGTCTGGGGCGACCACGGCCCTGTCAATCCTCGGGTTGGTCGTGTCGATTTCCGGGCTGCCGTAGTCGGCCTGGTAGATGTAGGTGTAGGTGATCAACTTGTAAGACTTGGGATCGGCAGCGGTCTTGGCATCGACCGGGTGGAGGAAGGTGAGATTGAAACCATCCGGTTCGAGATGCATCTCATGGATCTCGAAGGGAACTTTGCCGGTCCAGACGAGGCGCTCCAGGGCGAAGGGTTTTCGACCGCGTGAGCCCCAGCCGCGGCTGGTGCCGCCGACCAGGAGCGTACCATCGGGGGCCATGAGCAATGCCAAGCTCCCGGAGGAGAAGCCTTCGCGGAAGGGGAAGCAGGCCCCCTGGTAGCGGCCATTGATTTTTTCGAGGAAAACGCGCATCACCGTGCTGTGCGTTTGGTCGCCGACAAAGAGTTGGTCCTTGAAGGGCCCAAACTCACCTGTCGAATCAAAAGCGATGCCGCTGGCGGATTGGCCCATCTTGGGATAAGGGAACCAGACAGCCGGTGGGCTGAGCTCGGGGATTCGTTTCATTTCGGTGGCCCAGCGACTTTTAGTGTTGGGGTCTTGGGGACGCGGGCCCAATTCTTTGGCCAATGAATACCATTTATTGCCCGCGGGATGGCCCATGAATTTGCCCTGCTCCAGCCATTTCAGGCTACAGGCGCCATTCCAGGGGCCCTGATTATCGGTAAAGAAGAGGTCGCCGGCCGCATTAAAGTGGATGCCGCCTGGAGAGCGCCCGCCGCTGCACCAGGGAGTGACTTTGCCGTCGTGAGAAATGCGTAGACACCAGCCGCGGAACTTGACATTGCTGGTGAAGGAGCCGGTCAGGCACAGCGTGACATACATGTTGCCGTCTTTGTCGAACTTGGACCCAAAGGCGTATTCGTGATAGTCGCCGGAGATTTCCCATGGGTCGGCAACCGTTTCGAAGATGTCCGCCGTGCCGTTGCCCTTGCTGTCTTTGATGCGCGTGACTTCGGGCCGATGCGTGACGTATAACCAGCCCGCGCGATAGCCCAGGCCAAGGATTTCATGGAGGCCCTGGGCGTAGCGTGTGAATTTGGCATCCTTTGTTGGGTCTTTGCCGAGCGGATTGTGGATCATCCAGATTTCCCCACGTCGTGTGCCGAAGACGAGGCGTCCATCGGGCATCATCTCCAGGGCGCCGGCTTCCAGGACTTCGCCTTTGGGAATGTCGTAGGACTGGATTTGGTAATAGTCGGATTCTTTGGGGGGGACTGTGGGATAGCCGGCGGAGGCATTGTTTGTTAGCCCAAGGATCAGGAAGACGCCCCAAATTTGTCGAAGCATTTTGAAACACCGGGATAGCGGGCTTTTGAACTTACCAAACCATTTCCTGAACGATTCTTGTCTGTTTTCCTCGGATCGGCACCAGCAGTTCCATTTGGCTTCCGGAAGTTCGCAATACAGGCGGCTCTGGGGTTTCCAGTCGAATTTTCAAATCCTTGCCGATGGCGTACCAACCTTTTCCGAGTTCCTTGATCTGAGCGTCGGCGGCCGCGCGATACCAGAGATTTTCTGGAGCGTTTTCTGAGCATATTGTGAGGATGCGCTGGAAGTGGGGGGCCTCCGCGGTCGCCTGCGGCTCCCCGCTAAACGGGAGCATGAGATCGTCGAAGTGGAGGGGGCCCAGGGTGTATTGGAAGGTGGGGCGCAGCTTATCGTCGAGGATATAGCCGCGGAACTGGTAGCCTTTTTCCTTCAATGTCTTGGTGGGCCACGGGGCTTCCTTGCTGGCAAGGTGGGCGATGGTTGGGCCGGAAGGAAGCCTCAGGACGCCTTCGCCCAGCGGCGGCTGGAAACCTTCGCCGCGGTTAGTCCAGTGGCGGGAGGCGTCGATGAAATCCTTGTGCCAGAGGAGGGCATAGCGGAGATCGTTGGCATCAAAGGCGAGGTTTATTTTTTCCGGATAGCCGACGCCGATGGCGCGCGTGCCGGCGCCTTCGATGAAATTGCGATAAATGAGCGGCGTTTCCTGAGCCACGAGCGGCATGAGCTCCTTGCCAAGGCCGTAAGGGACTGCTGCCCTGGGGCCATCGGCCAGGTAACGCCAGACAGCCTCAATCTGTTGCGCAGTATCGCCTTCGAGAACTTTGGGGAGTTGGGATTGTCCCAGCGGCCAGACCGCGGGCATGCGGGTGCCGGGGCGGTATTTGTTGGGGTCCATGAGGTATTGGGTGAACCATTCGCGTCGTACGCGATCGGTCATGATGGTCATGTTGATGCCCTGGACGCCTCCCGATTTGAACTCGCGGAAGTTGTGGCACTTGATGCAGGCAAATACTTTGTTGCCGACCATTTGCCGGCCCTGGGCTTTGATGGTTTTGTCGGAGACTTTGAAAGTCGGCATGGGAGCGGCCGGGACGGGATCAGCCGCCTCCAGCGCGGCTTGCAAGTGGCCCACGTTCGCTGGGCCGAACTTGGGCATGCGCGTGAGCATGTAAGGACGATCCGCAGCGCCTTCCGCGAGCACTTTTTTTAAATAGGCGGAGGTGAGCTTGCCGCCGACGCCACTCAGGTGGGGAGGAATGCGGGCTTCATCGCCCATCTCTTTCTGCGTGGTAACAAAAAATTCATTAAGGCTCGCCTCGACGCCTCCCTTGCCTTCCCGCTGATGGCACGCGTAACAGTTGAATGCCGTAAAAGTTTGGTCAATATTCAGGCGAGCGTCGAGGCGTAAGCCCGACGTGGCTGAGATCTTGGACCATGCCAGGATCCCGGCAGTCAAGGCCGCACGCTGCGCGGCGTTCAGTGAATATCGAGGAAACTTTCCCGTGCTTGGCTTGCCAACGATACAACCTGCGCTCGCTTTCAGCTCGACCAAATCCGGAGCTTTCAGCGTGGACACGATATTGGCGTTTCCGTTTTTAAGATTGTGGCAGGACGCGCAACCCATGGAGGCGAAAAACGCCCGCCCTTTCGTTACCATGCCCGAATCAACTTGAAAAGCCTCGGCCGGTGGGACCTCCGCATGCGCCGCAAGCAGAAAGTGAGCGGTGTCCTGCGCTTCTCCATAGTTCAAATTGAGGCTCGGCATTCGGCCCGAGGGCCGCGTCTTGTGCGGATCTTGCAGAAAGTTGGTCAGGCTGACGATGGAGTATTTCTTCGCCAGGTCGCCGAGCGGAAGCACGGTTACTGCGTCCTTGAGATCAATGCCGTGCGGGCCGTGGCAGGCGGCGCAACCGACCTGGTGAAAGAGTATCTTGCCCTTGGCAATTGCCTTGGCGGCGGGTTGCGTATCTAAAAAGCTGCCGGTGGAGGCGAGAAAATGGACCAGGGCTTCGACACTTTCCCCACGCTTCTCTTTGGGTAGGGCTGCCAACAAATTCGGCATGGTGGTTCCGGGCTTGGCGGACTGCGGATCGTGCAGGAAGGCGCGCAAATAGGAGGGGCGCACGCGGCCGCCAACGCCGTCGAGGATTGGGGCTTGCTTTTTTAGATCGTCGCCAATCTTTCCCGCAGGGACGTTGTGGCACGCGATGCAGTTGAGTTCCACCAGGAGAAGGTGACCGGCGCCGGCGTTTGCCTCTTTGGCCTTGGCGAAAAAGCGGTCAAAACCGGGGACAACAGGGTGATTGGGCGTTTGGGCGTGTAGCGCGGAAATGTTGACAGCCCAGGCAAATGCCGTGAGCATTGGGACAAGACATATCCGCGCTGGCATGTCAGGTAAACTCCGGGAAAAGGCTGGATGGCGTTGGTCGGAGCAGGCGGGCAAAGAGGCATGATACCCGCACCTCAAGAAAAAAGCCATCGGCGCGCCAAAAATAATGGCTTGACCGCTTTTTTAAGGCACCGGGCAAAACTCCGGCTCATCCATTGGTGCCGATTTTACCGATTATTACTGTTGCAAGGATAATAACGACGGGCCACCCCCGCGCTCATGGAGAAGCCAATGAGGAAGGGAATCCTCGGATTGCTGGCATATTGCTTGGCCGGTCTGAATTCGGCGCAAGCCCAGACCGTCCCTGCCGGCGGCTATCAAGAGCCCATGCCGATGCAGTATCCCGGCGCCCGTCCACTGGCCGTTCCTTATCCCGCTTATTCCAAATATCCCACGTTCCAGGCGCCGAGCTATCCGAATTACAATGCGTTTCCAGCCCGACCACAGCAATACGGTGGTTATCCAGTGCCCGCGGGTTATCCTGCCCTTAATGTGAGCCGTGAGGCGGTCACAGGGGGCTTGCCGCCGCGACCCGGAGGACCACCGAGCGGGCTCTTGCAGACAAAAGGACAAGAATTCGGCCCGGACCTGGGAGACAATCAGCCGTTTGCTTTCCCAACTCCGAAAGACGCGCTGGATGACGTGGGCGCGCCCCCTGACGGGCCCCCCCGGCGAGCCGGCGGAACCTTACATGGCCGGTCCCGTCAGCACCTGGAAAGCGCGCAAGGGATACAATTTCTACGGTTCGGCCGAGTATCTGTTCTGGTGGGTGAAGGGCCAGCCTTTGCCCGCTGATTTATCTTTGAGCCTGTCCGATCCGAACGACGTCCCCGAGCTGTCCGCGCATGGCCTCAATGGCGGCCGATTCTTTTTGGGCGGCTGGCTGAACGATCGTCAAGATTTGTCCGTGGAAGCCGGCTTTTTCTTTCTCGGCTCCCGAACTTTCAATAATGCCCAGACTTTTCCCGGTTCGCCCCTTGATGCCAGGCCGATTTTTAGCGGCATCCTGTCGGAGTCCAGCTTGCTTTCCACGTCAACTAATTTATGGGGCACGGAAGGGAACGTGCGTTATCAGGCGCTCAAATTCACCTGTGGTCCGGGCGACGGCTTTGTCGATTTGCTGGCAGGTTTCCGCTTTGTCGATTTGAGCGAAAGCGTGACGATCAATAGCAACACTACCTTCGCGACGGCGCCGGTACTGTTGTCCGATGCGATGATCACCACCAGCGATTACTTTGGGACGCACAATCAACTGTGCGCGGGCCAGATCGGGGCCGATGCCGGGCTTGCTCTGGGTCGCCTCAATATGAATATGTATTGCAAATTGGGCTTCGCCGACAACCTGGAAACGATAAACACCAGCGGGAACACACTGGTGAACGCTCCGCCTCCCTTGGGCACATTCGCGGCGCCTGGGGGATTTTTCTCTCAGCCCAGCAACATCGGCCACTTCACACAGAATGCCTTTGCCGTCGTGCCGGAGGTTGGGGCCAATTTGACGTTTCAAGTATGCGATCGGTGCAAACTGGGCTTTGGTTACACATTTCTCTACTTGAGCCGAGTGGTGCGACCGGGCGATCAAATCGATGGCACGGCGGGCGGAGCGCAGCGGCCGCCCTTGTTTTTCTTGGCCGGGCAGCCGCAACCAGCCTTCCAGAATTTCCATGAAACGTCTTTCTGGGCTCAAGGCATCAACTTGTTGGTGGAATTGAATTACTAACGCTGCGTGCGTCTCGCATTCTTGCGAATATGGCTTACGCAGTTACGAACGATCGACGAATTTGTACGAAAATAATACACTTTTCGAAAAAAGATTCATATCTTGATGCCGGCCAGCCAAGATCATTTCGATAATAATAGTTCATAAATAATTAATTAGAAACAAGTTACGTATTAACATTTCTTATTCATCATTTGGCATTAAATTCGCGATTACCTTGGGACCCACCGGGAGAGCGGAATGCCCGTCTGAGGTTAGAATAAACGATGGATGAGTAACCGGCGTAGCTGGCTTTTTGCTTCAATTCCTTATTTCTGCAAAGAAGGCGAGCCGTTTGTGGCCAGAGGGTCACAGGCGGCCCGCTTGTGTGTTCTACGTCAATTCCTTAAATCCCTATCTGATAGCCCAGATCCGTTAATCTGGGTTGGTTGGATAGATTGTGATTTAAGGGGAAAGTTTCGCTAATCTTTATGCCCAACCGTTAAAATCTGTGAGTGCGCCGGCAAGGAATTCCGAATTGGTAATCTAGTGCGCATTAGCCAAGGTGGGCTTACTTTAGCGATAACTGAGAGTAAATGGAGCAGGAAAGATAATTAGTGCACATTTCCCTGCTATTGCTGCAACCGAACGTCTATCATTTACTCTAATAGTTCAGCCAACCCGATGTTTCGGCTTGAGAGTTTCCCACCGAGGTCACGATGAGCTTCACGTCTCGTTTCAATCGCTATTTCAAGAATTGGCTTCATGGAAATAAGAACGCGATGCCACTGAGGAAGCGGAGCAAAAGCACGCGACTTTTTGTCGAGTTGCTAGAGGACCGCACCCTGCTGTCAACATTGCCGGCGGCGGTAGTGGGCAGCACGGCCTTCAACCTGGAAACCATTGCTCCGGCTGCGTGGGGCGGGGCCAGTATCCGCACTCAAACCACAAGTCCGACAGTTGTCGTCGATCCTTTGGATCCGACCAAGATCGTTGAAGTTCATGCCACGTTTCTTTCGTCCGATTTGATTCCCGGTACCAATCAACCCCTAATCTACGGGGATCAACCCGGGTCGCCCTCGGTGACCGGTGTTGCCTCCATATCGAACGTTCCGCAATGGGTCCTGGAAGGCAGCTACTCTAGCGATGAAGGGCGAACCTGGACGTGGTTTTCCGTGTCCCAGGCAATCACCGACCCGGCCCTGGTGCCTCCCGACGGCTTTTTCCCTTTCACGGTCATCGAGGCCCCCTCGGTTGCGTTCGATCGCAATCATCATTTTTACGTCGTGTCGGCGCAGCATAATCAGCCCGGCGTGGGAGTGTCCGGCGGCCAAACACATGTCAGCGGCGCCATTGTCATGCAGCGGTTTGATTTCTCCGGGGCGACGCCAATCAAGGACATGACCCTGGGAGCCGGCAACGGCAACCTTCCCAACCCCTATACCAATTTCTTCCTGCCCAGTGGAACTTTCAACTCTGCGTTAAGTGACTCTTACAGCCCCGGCAGCGCTGTCATTTACCGATGGTTCGATCAGGACCCGGCCATGAATCCCGTGGTCGGCATCGATGACAACGTCCCTTCCTTCACCGATCCGTCAACGGGACAAGTCCAGACCGACACGCTGGCGACAATGGTTCCCATTCCGGCGACACCCGTTACGTTTTCCTTCTCGACTTCTGCCTTTACAGGCGGCGTGATAATCCCAGGATTGGTCTTGCCGGTGACGCTGGCTTATAACAATGTGCAGGCGCCCGTTCCAAATCAAAGCTTCCTTTATGACAGCACCGCATCCACGGCTGTTAATTTTCAGGCCTATCTAAGCACCCTTCCGGGATTGACGGCGCCGGGCAGCGTCAGCGTCAGCGGACCTGTTGGCGGGCCGTTCACCGTCACTCTGGGCAACGGGCTCAATCCGGCGCTGCTCACCATCGTTTCCGGCGCCGCGCAAATTGATTCGCCGGCTTATCCCGCCGACTTGGTTCCCAAGGCCATTTATGTCGCCTATAACAGCGTGCAAACTTACCCGCAGCCGAATTTCACCATAAAGCCGTTGCCCTTTGAAAGCAAGGTTTTCATGGTCGCTTCGGCGGACGGCGGCCGCTCGTTCACCAATCAGGAACTCGTCTCCGATGTGCAACATTATTTCAACGCCATCAATCCCGTGACGGGCGGCGTCATCAATCCGGACCAGTCCGGGACGGAAGCGTCCAATCCGCAAATAGTCTTCAGTCAGGGAGGGGCCCAGCGGCCCAGTTTCTTCACGTATAACGGCAAGAAGAGCTCGACGTTTTTCTTTGATATCACCAATGCCTCGATCAGCCAGATCCTCGCGGTGCTCGACACGATCCCCGATTTAAATGGCAACGTCACGGTAAGCTATATCGGCGGCGCCAGTGGCAGCACGGTGAAGAATGTCGCGGGGGCCACCTTTGCCATCACCTTCAATAACGGCACAACCCCCTACCTGCTCAAGTATGATGGGCCAGGCACGCTGACCAATACCAGCGCCACGGCGGATACGTTTACGGGCATCACGGCGGTGGCCGGCGGCCAACTGATGGTTTTTTATAACGATTTCTTTAATGGCTTTAACCGGATTTATTACGATGTAAGCCGACCGGATGGGGGCAATGCCAACGCCCCAGTCGCCGCCGCCAGTATCTTCTCCAACTCCACCTTCACACTGATCAATCCTTCCCCCGCGGCGGGGACCCCTGGATTCACCAATGACCCGATTCCGGTCGATTTCACCACGAACGGGATCAACGGCATCAATAATCTCACCAGTATCACGGACCTTACAGTTACGGTAAACGCGGTAGACCAAACCGGCATCAATGCACTCTCCTTGGTTTTAATTCCACCCAATGGTCTACCCATGGTTAACTTGGTTATGAACCGTGACAATACTGCAGGTCAGGCAATCCACCCCGACGGGATTAACTCCCATAGCCAAGGATTGCCCAATACCAGCCGCGCCAGCTTGGGGGAGATCCCCATTGTCGGTGGTCCGAATACTTATAGTCCCGTGGGCATAGTGTTCGACGACAATGCGCCGCGCGTTATTTCGGAAGAGCATGACGGCTTTCCCTGGACAGTAACCGATGCTGCGCCCTGGATCGGTCATTTTCAGCCGGAAGAGAACAATCCGGACTATGTAGGTTTACCTGTCCTTGAAGCCACGGCGCCCGCAGGGAATCTTGCCGGCTTTCAGTACCCCTTTTATGGAGCGGGCGGAGCATTTGGGCTCGGGGGCTTTGGCCTGGGAGCCCTAACATCGCTTATTCAAACCCCGAACTTCATTAATTTGGCAAAGGGCACCTGGATCCTGGAGGCCATTGATACTCACAATAGCCCGGCCAACGATCTTCAATACATCGAGAACTGGTCGCTAAACTTTACCGGACAGATTGCCACGACCCAAGGCTCGCCGGCTCAGTTGGGGTTGTTTCCGGACTACACCGGCGCCCCTGGCGACGGCAATGCTGCCATCCCCGGATTGGTTGGGGCCTTTGGCATCGGGTTCCCGGGCGGAACGCATGGGTTTGGAGTAGATCTACCGCTGGGAAGTCCCTTCCCGTTGCCGATTTCGCCGGACACCCCCGGAGCATCGAACGTTCCCGTGACCACGCTTCCCGAAACGCTGCCTACCGGGCCGCTCAACAACTATTATCCCTACCCATCCAATACGCCGGTGGCGCCGGCGGGAACGCCGGGCATTGGGCCGGTCTTCTCAGTGGCCATCGACAACACGCTGGGTTCGTTTAGCCCGTTCGAGGGCCGGGTCTATGTCGCCTATACCGCGGGTAGCGGCGCCAACACCAATATTCAGTTAATTACCTCGGACGATCCCATTGGGGCGGCCCCCGGCAGCATCAGCCCGTCCACGCTTGCCACGATCAACTCGACCGGCACCGTTCCCTTCGCGACGACGACGGATCACTGGACCATTCAGCCTTCTCTGGGGCAAGTCAACGACGATGCCCCCGGAGATAATTTCACCGAGGGCAACCGGGCGAAGTTCAATCCAAAGATCACCGTCGATCCGGTCACGGGCACGCTGGGAGTCATGTGGTATGACGGCCGCTATGATGCGCAGCACGTGCGCGTCGCCAACGCTTTCACCACCAGCATTGACGGCGGCGTGACCTTCGCTCCGGATACTTTCCTGAACACCAAGCAAACTGCCATCGATTTTTACACCGGGGCCACCATCCTTCTCGAACCGGTGCCGGATAACTTGACGCTGGCGGGCGCCCTGGGTTTCGGCGATCGCTCTGGCCTGGCCATGTACGGCGGCCGGGTCTATCCGGTCTGGGCGGGCAATCTGGACGTGGCCGGCTCGCAAATCTTCACCAACATCGTGACTGTGGCCGGCGGCCCGCGGCTGGTGGGCGGCGACATGGGCCCGGTGGTAGTCGATTTCAACTCCGGCAACACGGATTACAACAATACCTTCACCTCGGATGGCACGCGGCAATTGAACGGCTTCGTGCTTACCTTCGATCGGCCCGTCGATCCAGGGACGTTGACTCCCAATTTGATCAATATTACGTATCGGGACGCCGTCACTCCGGCCGGCTCGCCGGGCACCGATCTGAGCAGCCAGATCACCGCGATCACGCCGCTGGATTTATCCGCGGCCCATGGGCCCAATGACTTCGGCACGCCGGCTTCTTTCTCGATCAGCGATACCATCATCCAGGAGCCTTTGACCGGCCAGACGTTGGCCAATTTCACCGTGATTTTGTCGCAGCCCTTGGGAACATCGGCCTCGGTTAATTGGGCGACACAAGATGGCACTGGCGTCGGGGCCGCAGTATCAACCGGCTTCAACGCCGATTACGTTCCGTCTCAGGGGACCTTGGTTTTCGCGCCCGACCAGACGACGGCTTCCTTCCAGGTCCCGGTGCTGGCTGATTCCCAATTCACCAGCAACCGCTATTTCCTGGTCAATCTCAGCAACTCGGCCTCGATCCTGATTGGCCGCACCCAGGGCAAAGCCACCATTGACTCGGACAGCATCGTGCCGGCCATCACCGTTGGCAACGCCTACGTCTTGAAAGGAAACCCCAACGGTCCGGCGGGAACCGTCAACCCGACTCTGAACTTCCCGGTTTTCTTGAGCTCTCCTTCCCCGGCCGACGTGTCCGTCGATTTCAGCTTTAGCGACGGCACAGCGCTGAACGGCTCGGATTACAGCGGCGTGCCGGGCACGTTGACGATCTTAAAGGGAAACACCACCGGCACGATCACCGCCCACGCCATCAGCAACCAGTTCATCACCGGCAATCTGAATTTCTTCCTCAACTTGACCAATCCGGTCAATGCTTCTATTGCACAGGCGCAGGCCCTTGGCGTCGTCGTGGACAACAACCAATTGGCCGTGTCCGCCGGCGATGTTACGGTGCAGCGCGCCGCCGGCTCCCAACAAGCCAACGTGACCTTCTATCTCAACGGCGTCACCAGCCAGAATGTGACCATAACCTATCAGACCGTGAACGGCACGGCGCTCGGAGGCACGGATTTTACAACGGTCACGAATGGCACGGCCGTCATTGCCGCCGGCACCCAAAGCGTGACCGCGCCTATCACCATCAGCGGCAGCTCGACGCCCGCCGGCGACAAGGCCTTCCAGGTGACGATCACCGGCGTGCAGAACGCCGCCATCCAGCCGAGCAATATTTCCAGCACCGTGACCATTGTCGATGACAATCTCATTCCGGCCATCATTATCGGCGATGCCATCGAACGGCAGGGCAACACCGGCAACAACAAGCCGGTCAACGTGCCCATTTACCTGACTTTCGCCAACCCTAGCCCCATCACCTTGAACATTCAGACGGCGCCCGGTGGCCCGAACCCGACGGCCGTCGCCGGCACGGATTATCAAGCGGTCTCCGCGACGACGATAACTATCCCTACGGACAGCATGATTTTGGACGGCGCGGGCAACCTGGTGCCCGGTTACAATTTCACCGTCAACCTCATCGGCAATCAAATCCCCGAATTTCCCATCAACCCGACGTTTGGCGTGCAAATCAACAGCGTCGTCACCGGCAATGCCACGCTGTCACGCAATCTGGGCATCGTGACCATCGTCAGCGACTATGTGCAAGCCACGGTCGGGGACGGCGAGATGATGCTCGTGCCGGCTGCTGGTACGCGGAACATGGTGTTTCCGGTGTTTCTTAGCGGCCCCAGCGAACTGCCCATCACCGTGACCGTTCATACCGTGAACGGCAGCGCCAAGGCAGGATTTGACTATACCTCGACCACGCAAACGGTCACGTTCGCGCCGGGCGAAGTGGAAAAAACGGTCAACGTTCCCATTCTCGCCACCGGCTTCGGAGGAAATTTCACGCTGGTGGCTACTTCCATGACGGTGGGCGGGCAACCGGCATCGGCCTTGATCCTGCCCGCCAGCACTCCGGGCACTCCCAACGGCAACCCGAGCGGCACCGGCACGATCGTCGGGGGGCGGGTAGCTGGAACATCGGCGACGTATCGCAATTTGTCCCCAACCTGACCAATAATCCCAACGGCAACCTGTTCACGGCGACTTTTCCCATCTTCGTCGCCGGGGGCTTCACCTCGAACCAGACCGTGTTCGTGACACCTACCGGACCGGGCATCAGCGCCATCAACGGCATCAGAATCACGCCCACGCTGCTGCCGGTGCCGGTTACGCTGCCGTCCGGGACCAACGCCCTCACCGTCACCATCACGGTGATCCAAGATCCGTTCACCACCGTCAACCAGCAATATTCCTTGGTCCTGACCGCTCCGAGTGCCGGGGTCCTGGGCAAGAGCACGGGCACGGGTTCTCTCATCTACGAGAATGCAACCACCGTCAACATCGGCAACACAACAGCCGACGTGCCCCAAAACAATCCCACCCATTTCAATTTCCCAGTGGTGGTCTCCAACCAGGGGACCGTGCTCACCGACGCGCTGGTGACGCTGACCTCGGGCGCCAATATCCCGCTCAGCTTCCCGGTAGTGAGCGCTTCGAGCACTCCGAGCGCGGTGACCGGCAATTATTCCACGGTCAACGGCACCGCCACGTTTCTTCCGGAAAGCGATTACGTGCCGGTGGGCGCAACCAATGGCAGGAATCAGTTCCCCAGTCCGGCCAACACCACAGACCGCTTCTCCGTGCCCGTGCAGGTGAACCCCACCACGACTTCCGAAGGCGGGCTCGGCTTGGAAACTTTCACGGCCTCACTGAGCAATACCAATGTCAACACGGCGCCCAACCAGATCACCGGCACCGCCACCATCGTCGATGACAACCTGCTCAATCTGAGCGCCGGCAACACCTCGGTTCAGGATACCTCCGCCGGGGCCACGATGAACTTCAACGTCTACCTCAACGGCATCTCCGGAGCGGACGTCACGTTCAACTGGACCCTCAAGGATGGCAGCGCCAAGTCCGCCGTCAATTACAAAGGCCCCACGACCGGAACCGCGACGATTACCGCCGGCTCGTCCTTCACCACGATCGCGGTGCCCATCATTGCCGAATCCAGCGCGGTCGCGAACCAAAACCGCTTCTTTACCTTGACGGTCAGCAATCCCA
>Ga0206969_1174_pt1 | contig 15700 bp, 22 predicted proteins | sample Alteio_BWOrgHeat_87_FD_153256 | JGI IMG/M metagenome (GOLD analysis project Ga0206969, IMG submission 153256) | Enriched cells from forest soil in Barre Woods Harvard Forest LTER site, Petersham, Massachusetts, United States -... | ecosystem: Environmental > Terrestrial > Soil > Temperate forest >... | reverse complement strand
GATTTGGAGTTCTCTCGCTTCCTTCTCGAGCTCAGTGTCGATCCATTCTCAGGTTGGGTGGCGGAATATCGCCGCGATGCGGAGTCCGCGCTGATCGAAGGGCGTGATGTCCAGGCGGAGCTGGTATTCGGGACTTCCGGGCGAATGATCGAGGGACAGTCGCATCCCTAGATCGGCACCAAAGCGGGCCGAGGGAAGGGGGGAATGGTTCTTAGCGAGGCTTTGGTAGAAGCTGATCCCAAGGTTCAGGCTCGCGCGGAGTTTGAGGTCGGCTCCATAGGTGAACTCGAGATTTTCGATCCCGGCTCTCGGCAAGGCGGAAACGATGTCCTTCGCTTCTCCGCTGCCGGTCCATTTCCCGTTTCCATTCGCGAGATCACCCTGGCCGTCGAGTTTGAAGGTGGCTCGAAGAGGGGCGCTTCCCGCGCTCTCTTCGTTTTGCCCGGCGACGCGGATAGAGGCCGTATAATGCTTCAAATTCGGGAAACTCAACGGATCCGTCGAGCTGCGCAGTGATTCCGGCCGGCTGGCTGAAGCGCGCGTGAAGATCGTAGCCGTCGATGTCCCGCGAGTTTTTCCCCATTCGCGTCCCAAGGCGGATGGAAATCTTGGGAGATGCCGCCTCTACCCACTTCGTTGAAGCATTGAGGTTGAGTCGTCCGAGACGGAGATCCTCGTCGAAAATGCTCGGCAAACGGAACGCGAATCCATTCCCTTGGGACGGAGCCGGTTTTTCAGGAGTCGAACTATCGGAAGAAGGAAGAGTGAGCTCCGTCGTCCGAAGATCCAGTTCATTGATCGCGGAAAGCGTGAATCCACGCCGGCTCAAGCGCCATTCCACGTCGACGATGGGCGAATCCAGGCATGCGGAGATCCTGGGATCCGGCATGCTCAGGCAGAGCGGTTGCGGAGTGGAGAGTCTGAGGGTGCGGCAATGCGGCGTCTACACGGTTCTTGCATCAGGGAATGGTTGTGATGGTCATGGAAGGCAAGCTCCACACGAGTTCGATTGACGCCTTGGAGCGGAAGCTCATGAGCATGCGTCCAAAGTACCTCTCCGACCGCCGCCAAGAAGTGGGACTCATGCGTGCCGCTCTTGAAACCGACGACTTCGCCTTGATCCAAAGGTTCGGGCATCGAATGAAGGGGAACGCCCTCAGTTTCGGGTTCGCTGAACTCGGTATCATCGGAGACCACCTTGAGCTCGCAGCCGAAGGAAGAGACGTCGAAAAGCTGCGAAACCTCGTGGACGAAATTGAAAACTTTCTCGCGAAAGTCCCGCCCTTTGGTCCCGCCGGCACTGCCTAAGATTGAGTTCAGGTCGATATCCAGGACCGCGGCTTTTTGCCTGATCCCAAGACCGGAATCAGGTCTTTTTGCCCGACTGGCTAGGCCCATTTGCCCTCCTCGCCCATCAGTTTTTCTTTAAACATCAGATAAGCTGGAATGAGCTGCTCAGGGCTTTGGCATCCACATTGAAACAGCCTTCATGGATCCAATCAATCCCCCATGGAGGCCACGTGCCAAATACAACGTCCGCTCAGACCACCACAGCTACTCGCTCCGATCATCCGATTAAGTCCCAAGCTCCCCTCTCTGTGCTCGTCGTGGAAGATGATCGCGCGCTTGCAAACCTGCTTGAACAGGTCCTGCAGAGCATCGAACCCCGCATCCATGTGGATCGGACCGCGTCCGCGGAAGGCGCGATCGCGCTCTTGAAGCGAAACGAAGGATCTTCACGCGGATACCCCTATGATTTGGTCCTTGCCGATATCTCCCTCGAAGGCGAGCGCTCCGGCATCGACCTTTGGAAACTCTGCCAGGAAAAATTCTCGAGAATGCCGATCGTCGTCACTTCGGCCATGGGAACAGACAAGTTCCTGCATGCGATCGGGCCGAATGCGATCTCGCCGGCTTTTCTGCCCAAACCTTTTTTCATCGGCGAATGCCGACAAATGCTGGAGGGGATGCTTCGTTATTCGAAATCGCAGGCTTCGTGACTTTTCATGACCGTTAGTTACGGAAATACCCGGAAACGGAACTCAGCCAGCGCTGTACAGCCACCACGGAAAGGAGGCGAATCGTGCTCGCAAATACCGCAAACCAGACTCGGGTCAGATCATGGCTCGCCTTCTTTTACCAACTCTTGGTCTGGTTCGGCCTCATGGCCTCCATCTACGAAGGCTACCTGTTCACCTGGTCGCACACCGCGATGAGGAACCGCTCCCACGCGGAGACCGTCGCAATCGACGACCCCACTCAACCCGATGCGGACTCCTCTTCCACGTACGGGGGCTCGACGCCATGAACGCGCGACGCAATCGCTGGAGCAATCGAGCCGTGCCGGAACGAATCCCCAGGCGCCAACCCAAGGAACCAAGAAAACACGAGCCTGCTGACCCAACCGTCTGGTGGCTCATCCTCGCGAACGGTTGCCAAGCGATCGGCGCAGCATTCCTTGATCCGCGCTACTACGGGGCTTGGGTGGAGAACAACCGATCAAAATCCCGGAAAAGACTTCGTCTTCGCGCACGCACGCGACGCCTCAGGACATGGGCAAGAAAACTTCGAAGATCGTCCCCTCGCCCGGCTGGCTGATCAGTTGAATCCGCCCGCCATGCGCTTGGACGATTTTCCTCGTGATGAACAAACCTAAGCCCAATCCAGGCAGGTGAGCCTGATCCCTCACTCGCGCGAACCGCTCGAAGATCCTCTCTTGCTGGTCTTCAGGAATACCGTCTCCACGATCCGCGACGGAAATCACCGCCTCCCCTGCCCTCTCTTCCACTCGCACGGACACGGGACGCGCACGGCCGTACTTCAAGGCATTTGAAATCAGATTCGTGACTACCTGACCAATCCGAATCGGGTCGACCGTGGCGAAGACCTCGCCTGAGGCGAAAAAACCAAGCTCCACCTTCAGCCTCGTCGCCTCTAGCGTGAACTGAGCCACCACCTCCTTCACCAGCGCGGAGATGTCGGCGCGGAAGCAATCGAGTTTGAATTGACCGAGCTGAAAATGGGTCAGATCCAGGAGCTCGTCCGCCAGGGAGGCGAGGCGCCTCGCCTGAATGATGCCGCCATCCGCCATCTGTTCAAGGCGTTTCAGGTGTTCCTCGAACGAAGTCTCCGTCGCGGACGAGGAAATCGTGCGCTTCAAAAGCTGCATCTGGAGCTTGAGTGCCGTCAGAGGCGTGCGCAGCTCGTGCGAGGCGATCGAAAGAAACTCATCGCGCAGTCGAACCGCGGACTCCGCGTGCTCATAAAGCCTCCGATTCTCTCTCGCTACGACTTCGAGCTCTCCCGTGCGCTCCAGAACTCTCGCCTCAAGCTCGGAGTACGACTGCTGCAGCAAAAGACCCATATGATTCAACGCCTGAGCCAAGGAGCCGATCTCGTCCCGCGAGCCGATCACGAGCTGCTGACCGAATTCGTTCTGACCATAACGGCTCGCCGCTTCGTTCAGTTCGGATAGGCCGCGAGAGAGTCTTCTACTCGTCAAAAACGTAAGCGTGAGACCCACGCATTCCACCGTGAGAACCGCGAAGAAAAGGATGGAAACCACCAGGTGCTCCAGCCAACGCGCCCCACTGCTCAAAACATCCGAAAAACCCTCCTCAGCCAGGGTCATCCGCTCATTGAGTTCGCGGAGACGAGCCGAGATCAGGCTCACTTCGCCTCTTCCTCCTGGATCAACCCTGGCGCTGGCTTTTGGGTCGGATCTCAACGCAGCGTAGTACCGATGACCCTCGTCACGGAACTCTTCGAGCAGTTCGTCCGCCACGGTCCAATGTCGGATCGCCTCTGAGATATGCGGCTCCCAGTAAAAACGCTGCAGGAGGAGAACGATCGAATGAATATCATCCGGATGGATGCGGCCGCGCTTAAAGCCCGCCCAAACGACCTGTAAATCGGGATGAGGGCGAAAAAGCTCTAGGCGCGCTGCGTGATCCCCCGCAGGAACTTCCAGATCTTTTAGGAAGTCTTGATAGTCCGCCTCGTCGCGCGTCATCGCATAACGTTGAATGCTGAATGCCGCATTCTTCTGCGCCTTTGACCAAAGCGCTTCACCCACCACGAATGCCCGCACGGCGGAGAGCGTCTGAAGAGCGTAACTCAGCGTCAAGAGTTCCGCCGCGATCAAGATCGCCATGATGCCGACGACGAGGTAGAGCTTCTTGCTAATCGAGAGATCGCTCCAGCGCCGTGGCCATAAAAGCGCAGTCCTCATCCGTGCTCCCATGCTGACGATGAATCGTGACTTTGATCCATCTGCACAGCTTGACTCGAAAAAGGAAATAGAAAAACATATCCTCTAAGCACCGAAGATGGGTCCTCGTTCGAGACTCTCGAAACATATGACTTCGAAAAATACGGTGCTTTGCTTCAAATCTGGAGAAAGGGAGTTCGCTTGGCTAAAACTGTGATGGTGGTCGAAGACGATCGGGATATCCGCGACCTGCTTTGCGAATTACTTGAAGTGGAAGGCTACTCGGTCACAGCCGCAGAGAACGGCGAAGAGGCCCTAATCACCCTAAGGGCCAACCAAAATGCCCTACCCAGCCTCATCCTGCTCGACTTAATGATGCCAGTCATGGATGGGTTCCACTTCCGGCAAGAGCAGCTTCGTGACCCCGTCTTGAGCCGCATTCCAGTCATGGTCATGACCGCCGGCCATCGCGACGACAAGGTGATTACGCAACTCGCCCCACGGGCCTTTATCCGCAAACCCCTCGATGTCGAGGAAGTTTTGAAACTTGTTTCTTGCTGTTTCCCTCCTGCTCACTCGTCCTCCGCCGAATCAGCTCAATTGTAATTCGCGATTTAGCGCGCGGACGCCGGATCTTCGTTTCTCAAAGCCAGCCACGAGCAGGACGGCGCTCATGCGTTCCTGATGACCTGATATCAATGGCCCTAAATGGGCCTGGCATGCCGGTTGCTGTATCCTTACTCAAGAATGAGCTTCAATCAGCCAGAACCGAATTCAAAACCCGCGCGCAGTGAAAATCACGGTGATGGAAATCAACACCCTGAAAGCGCTGTAGCGCCCTCGACCAAGGAGCACTCCATGTCCCCTCAAGCAGCCGGCATCAACAGCATGACGAAAAACGAAACCGCGGCGAAACCCCAAACCTTCGAGCGGCAGGATTCGAAGAAGAACGAATTCGCCACGCGCTCGGATTCCGTCTCGAGCGATGCGAAGGTCGATCCAGAAGAGTCCCAGGGTTTCGCGAAGCAGATGAAAGACAAAGCCGCAGGCCTCATCCATGATCTCGGCGAATCCGAGTTCATCGATAAGATCAGCGACCGCGCGGAAGCCGTAGACCGCTCAGTGCGCGGCTTCATCCAGGAAAAACCCCTCACTGCCCTCGCCATCGCTGCCGGAGCGGGATTTTTGGCGGCCAAGGCTTTCTCGATGACCTCCAAAAAAGTCGAAGCCACAGCTAAAAAACTGAACTGATTTCTCGTTTCAACCAGCATTTCAGCAAAAATAGTTTCTATTCACGCTGAAAGACTCCCGGGCAGGGTCCCCACCCCGAACCTGTTAACCCTGCCCGGGAGACACTCTTGCCACGCAGTCAAAAGCCGAATGAGAGGAAACCATGAGCGCCAGCGAGATTGATTTCTACGAACACGCCGGAAAAAACCCCTCAGAAGGCGAGGGCCGCACCTACGACTGGTCAGCCCTGCTCAATCGCGTTCGTGAAAGCGCGCTCCGCCTGAACTCCGGGACCCGGCGCTTCGCGCGCGAGCAGGCTCGGGAAAATCCTTATGGTTATCTCCTCATGGGCGCGCTTCTGGGCGCTGGGGTAAGCGCCCTACGCGGGAACGAGGTCAGGAGACTCGCTCGAATGGCCGCCAACTCCCTGCTTTTTCATTCGGCGTCGCTTCTCTTGAAGCCTACGGAGGCGGATGCTCCCATCAGCACTCCGTCCCCCGAAAATGAAAACCTTCACTGACCTCCCGGCCTCCCCGCGCGAGAGCAAGATCTTGCTCAGAACCTTTCTCTCCCATGTCTTCAATGATTGGGACGAAGTGATCCAAGAAGGCCGAGAGGAAATCGCCACCGTTCCCTCTCGCCTCCTGAAGGCGGCCGGCCCCCGTATCGCCTTGGCGGCAATGATCTTCACGGGTCTCATTGTGATTCTAGGAGTGCTCGTCTGCGCAGGCCTCCAAAAATATGCGGGAATGCCTATGTTCCGCGCGATTTTCATCTACGGGTGCGTCCTGGCCATCGCGGGCCTCGGCGGACTCGCGTCTCTCGATCGAAACCAATCCACCACCCCCCAAGGAAGAGGAAAAAAGCATGGAAAAGCGGAGTGAACAGTCCCCGATCATGTCCCAAGTCTCAGGAGCCGGCTCTCTCGAGTCTCTGGATGCAATCGCGACCTCTCCCTATGCCACCGCATTCCAACCCAGACTTCCGGTCATGACGCCGAAGGGGCCGGCTCACGCCTCTTACCGGATCGACTACACGGAAGAGCACCATGTATTCTGGGTCGTCACCCTGGACGAGACCCAGGAACGCTGGGCCTTCATGAATTCCGAGATCCGATCGCTACGCGAACTTGCGCGCTTCTTAGCGCCTGAACTGCCTCACGGACGACGAGGACTTGCGCGTTCTCGCCTGATGGCCAGCCGTGTCCAGAAACTCGGTCGGGCCGGAGACGCCTGGCACTGAACGCTCCGACATTCCCATCGCTTAGGAGGCTCATGTGAGAAATCATAAGGACTATCTTCCAGAACCCGCCCCGACACGCTGGTATGTAGTCGCCAGCCGTGAAGCGGCTCTCATCTACGGGGAAAAGAAGGGCTCGCTCAGCCTGCTCAATCGTTTTTTCAATGCCCGAGGAGCCCTTAAGGAGCGCGATCTCGACTCCGACCGGGCCGGCAGCCGAAGCGCGGGCTCAAATTCAACCCATCACACTCTGGATCGCCACAACCACCAGCTGGAACAAGTCGCGCGCGATCTCGCCAAAAGAGTCTGCCGCTACCTGTCGTCCGAGCTCGCAGCCAGATCATTCGACGAATTATTTCTTGTCGCCGAACCTGGCTACCTCGGAGTCCTTCGCAACGCTCTTCCTGCCGAACTGAGGAAGAGGGTTTGCCGAGTCATCCCGAAGGAATTCACCGCTGACTCCACGCAACGCCTGGAACAGCGATTCAAAGAGAGTCGAATTCTCCCGCAAAATGCCTCAAAAACCGCCGATCTTCGGGGCGAATAGACCCAAGCGTCTTGGCACTCGGATTGCTTAACTAGATAGCGTAGGGAGTTCGAAGGACCTTCCTGCAAGGAGGACTGCTAGACAAAGCTCTCAGGGAAGCCTGGTGAGTGATGCTAAGCAGCCGAGCGACGGAACGCGATCACCGCAAGCAAGAGTGAACGCAAGACGCGAACGGCAAGTCCAAGGACGATCCTAAAACAGTCCAACACGCTGCCCGAGCGCCGCAAGGCTCCCGGGCAGTGTCGTTTAGGCGAGGTATGAGTAATGCAAGCTCTTGAAGAAGAACGTTGAAGGAATCCATCCTGAAGGGGAAAAAACATGATTTATCTCGCAACGAGTTTCGCAGGCGCGGTCATGGCTCTATCAGTCCTCATCGGAGCGAAGATCTACGCGCTCGCTCCCTACTCGAATTGGTTTTCCGTCGCACTCGCCTTCTGCATCCTTCTGTCTGTTTTGAGCTTTGGCGCGTTCCTGTTTTTGAATCCGCCGCGTGAGCAAAGCCGGGACGGCATGGGCGGGGCCGGACCGCATCGCCCTCGGCGGCTCACGCAGATTCGGCGAACGCTCGCTCCCGTCCCCCGCGGCAGTCGTGAGGCGCGTTCGGATTGATTTCGGCCGTGAACCGAACACCTGACCCTCATGAGGGAGGGTTTGCCCCCCCTTTGCATGGCCTTTTGTTTGCAGCCTCTCCCTCAACAACCTGGGCCAGCGGAACCGGAAGGAACCCCTGGCCCCATTTTTCGGAGGACAGGATGCAACCAAAAAAATTCGCCTTTATCAGCGGCCTCGTTCTGTTGATCGTTGGAGTCTTGGCTCTCATCCCCGCGCTTTCCACGGTGACGGGTGACCTTATCCCTCTCAATGTCGACGAAAGTTACGGATGGTTCCTCGGAATCTTCCCGATGAACATCGTCACGAAGACCGTCATGATCGCAATTGGGGCCTGGGGTCTATCCGCCACTCGTTCGGAAACCCGAGGTCTGCCGGACTCGATTCGATACGCGCGCTGGGTGTTCGTCATTACTGGGCTTGGAACGGTCCTGGGATTGATCCCGGCGACCCAAACCCTCGGGGGAACATGGCCTCTCTACGGGGCTGAGGTCCCTCTTCACGGAGTCATCGCGATCTTCGCCGCCTACTTCGGCTTCACTTTGACCGCGAAAGCCACTCAAGAGAATAATGCGCGCTTTGGATCCAAATTGCCGGACTCGGAAAGCGAACGCGCTCGTCATCGCGCCGCCTAATCCGCCTTGCTGGCCCAAAATGAACATAAAAAAATGGCCGCCGTTCCATTTCCTGGAACGGCGGCCAGCTCTTGGTCCAGCGCTTCTAGTTCACGACTCGCGCTCCTCATCGCCTAACAGAAATCAATCCTCGTCATCGTCCACATCGCCGAAGACTTCCACCTTGCGGGCGTCCGTGGCGCGTGGGTCCTGATTCGTACCGGGAATCTCTCCTTCAGCGACCGTCTCGATGTAGGCTCCTGGGAGATAACGTTTGATCTCAGCGCTCACCGCATCCGCGCGAGACTGACTCAGATTGAGGTTTTCTCCCGCAGGTCCGCGAGAATCCGCGTAACCGCTGATCCAGACCTGGATATGACGCCCGAGACCTTCGTTCGGATACGAACGAGCCCAATCCCTGATCGCCTGGCGATCGCTCTCAGAGAGACGACTGCTCAGCGTATTGAAGTGAACCATCAACACGCCATCGGTCGCCGGGTCAGTCCAAGTCGTCACCGCGATAGGCGCTGGGCAATCCTCAGGTTTGCCCCAGGCATCCGCGCAGCCCCTGGGCGCGTAGTTGCCGACCCCGCCACGCGCTTGAGCATCGTCGCCTGAGAGAAAATATCCCTCGCGAGAGGCCATGTCGGAATGCCGATCCAGTACTGGCACCCCGGCGCAGGCCGGCAAGAAAGCCGCTGCCGCTAACAGAACCCTGTATTTTACATCCATATGCTAGATCCTCCGTGTTGAAAGGTTTGCAATTGACGGACTAGGGCTTTTTTCAACTGGCCGTTCCAAAAAAAAGCCCGGTCATTCCCTGACCGGGCTTTTTTCATTCGTGCTCTTCTCGTCGATCGGCGGCCAAACCGCCGATCACTTCAGATTCAGCGGCGGGAAGTATCCGTGCTGGAAGAGCTCTGGCCTGTTTGGTTTTGGTTACGCTCAGCATCCGGGCGCGCATTATTCTGTTCGTTCCGGCCTGCATTCACCGATTTGTTTTCTTGCCAGCTTTTGTCCTGATCCATGTTCCGATTGCCCTGATTCCGTTGCTTGTCATCAGTTTGGCCATACTGCTGTTGACCGAACTGATTTTGGTTTTGGGCATTCTTGGTATCTTGCGGACGTTGTTGCTCAGCCATAATGAAATCCTCCTTCAGGATTGAACTGCGTTCTCGGTCATGAGGGGAAATCCCCCGCGGCCGAACTTGTTTTGGCGCTCGAACTCCATTTTCACCGCGAGAGGGACGGGTGCAAAGCGCCCTTAGCGCGCCGTGATCAACGCAGTCCCCTCGGCGCTCGGCCAGTCAGCAAACTGGCGACCACGCTGATGACCGCGAGGATGAGGAACACGCTCAGGAGCATCTCTCCCGCCTGAATGGAAAGACCCGCGATGTTGCCCATTCCGAAGAACAGCGCGATCAAACCCAGGACGAAAAAACCAATTGCAGCTCGAATCATAAAAACTCCGTTCTTTATTTATTCGTTTCGGACGATTTCATCTCGGTCGTGTGATCGATTTGGTCGCCGTTCTTGTCGTATTTGCGTTTCGTCTGCTTCTTGTATTTGCGCTTCCCATGGTCGGTTTTAAGGGTGCCTTCGCTCGTCTGCGTGACCGTAGTATTGCCCGTCACCGGGTTCTTGGAGACATCCGTGGAATGCTGCACATCGGACTTGTCGGACGCGGTGGTTTCAGCGAACACCGGCAGGGCGCCCGAACCGATTCCGATCAACAGGATACCGGCGATCCCGATCAAGCCAGCCGCGCGGCCTGTTGAACTCATCCGTTGTAGTGACTGTTGCATGGATCTGATTCCTCCGATTCGTTAAGCGACGAGCTCTGCCCGTACACCGTTGTTTGCGCGAATAAGAGCAAGCCGGATGCCAGTCAAAACGGTCCGATCCCGCCCCCGTGACGGGCGGGAATAGGGGACAAAATGCCTTCAGGGCCCTCTAACAGCCATCAAAGCGATATTAGGCGCCCACTCATGCTCTCGGTGGAATCCGAACAGACCTCAATGACGCGAGGACTTCTCAGCGGCGAGCTCCGCCGCCACCGGATCCGCCCCAAGGGAGATGAGGAACTCGAGCTTCTTGTTCGGCAAGACCTTTTCCATCGCCGCCACAAGCTTCTTCTTTTGAGAGGCCGTCAGATGATTCTTCCCGCGAGCGAGCTTCCTGACATTCGCCCGATAGGCTTCGAGATAGGTTCTCTCCCAGCCGAGAATCTCGAGTCCGCCAGCAGCACCATGGCCCGGGTAGAGGCGCTCAGCACCCTGAAGCTCTCCCTCTAAACGGGAAATATTCTTCAACCAAGCCGAGCTATGCCCATCCGTCAGGTAGGCGTGCACTCCATTCAGCACGACATCGCCAATAAAGGCTGAACGATGCGATCCCGCGTCCATGGTCCAGTAGGAATCGCTATTGGACTCCCCCGGCCCGAGGTCGTGCACGGTGAATTTGACCCTGTCGACCGTGATCGACTCTCCGTCGACGACCGTGCGAGTGGGGAAAGTCCGCGGCTGCGGCCATTCCGCTCCAAAGACAGGGGCCCATTGCTTCTCCTTCGCGGCATCGGAAGCTTGAATCACTTGGGTCGCGCCGAGAGTGGCCAGAATCGGCGCCTTCGAACCCTCAATCAGATGGGTCAAACCGTTATAGTGGTCCGGATGGCCGTGAGTGAGAAGCACGAACGCAAGCGGCTTTCCAATCGCGTCCAACTGCGCCTTGAGCGCTAGACTCGTTGAATTCAGGAGTGTCGCGTCGATCGCGACCACGTGGTCCGAGGTTTCAACGAGGTAGGCATTCGCGAAAATGCCGCCTTCCGGCGAGGAAAATACATGCACATTCGGAACCGCCGCGTCCTTGGAGGAAACGCGGGAATGGCTGCAGCCCGCAACGGCCAAGATCGGCGCGAAGCAAAGAAACGCATGCAAAACACTCTTCACCCGGGAATTGTTCTTCATTCGGAAAATATAGAGTCGATTCCGAAAATAGACCAGCCGGGAACCAATCCCGTCTTCAATCCCGTATTCAAAGCAATTGGTACGTCGACAGCGACACCGAAGTGAAAAGCCTCCTCGCGGCCGGCATTCCCGTCACCCTCGATATTACTTTCTACTATGGCGCCTGGAACCATCGCGAAGCTTCTGACCTAGGCATCAATCGCGACATCGATGCGTGGAATCACGGAGTCGTCGGCTTTCCAGAGCCAGGCTCAGTCGACGAGGCAAGTTCCCGCACGAAACCCGCGGGGCACTCGATCCTCCTCGTCGGCTATGACGATCGCGCGATCGTTCAGACTCATGTTCAAATGAGCGATGGAACCGAGAAAGACTTCACCTATACGGGCGTTTACTACTTCAAGAACTCCTGGGGGACTTCCAGCTTCGGCTCGCAGTTCTCGATCGAAGGGAGCGCTTACGCAGGATATGGGGCGATCACCCAAAAGTACGCCCACGCTTATGGCAGTTTTTTTCAGTTTCCGCTCTCAGCCGCAGCCTACTAGAAGTGGGCAGGCGATCCTGACCAAATTGTAAACATCGGGCGATTGACGAACTTCGCCCTTCCCCCTAGCCTGCTCCGCAGGGGGAAGGTGTTATGGGGTTTCGCTCAGTCCAAGATCAGGGTGTCGTGAAGGCTGGGCTCTCGCTCATCGCATTCTTAGGCGTCACCGCGAGCTCCTTCGCCGCGACCGTCTCGCCTCCGGTCGATAACTTCCATGCGGTCACGGATCAGATCTGGCGCTCCGCTCGTCCGAGCGAGACCGCCCTTAAGGCGATGAAGAAGGCGGGAATGACCGTCGACCTCGATTTGGAAAACATCACGAGCGTGACGACTACGGAGAGCTCTTGGAGTTCCCGGGACGGGTTTGAGTTCTTGCCCGAACCCATGAGCGCCACGAGTCCGGTCAGCGATGCGCAAATCAACGAAATCCTCGCTGACCTCAAGACTCCGCCACAATCAGGCGTGATCCTTGTCCACTGCCATTATGGCGAAGACCGCACAGGCCTTGTGATCGGCCTGTATCGCGTCGAAGTCCAGGGCTGGACCCCCGCTAACGCTTATCAGGAGATGCTGGCGTATGGTTTCCACCCGAGCCTGACAGAGCTCGACCAGTACTTCCATACTCGTACGCACTGGAACTGATCCATATCGTCTCGTCGAAGGATCCCATTCAGGTTCTTTTAGAAACTATGGACGGGCATATGGGACGAGAAGTCCTGCGCTGAAGTCCCGCCACTGCTGTTTCCACCGCCCGGAGGAGGCGTCACCACGGGAGGCGGAAGCAGAGCGTCCGTACAAGCGCCCGCGCCCGTCGTGAACCAGGCTAAGTCGTTCGCGCTCCGTTCCGCATAGAGGCAGTTCACGAGCGCGATCCGATCGGAGTCCGTCAGGCCCTGGGTGAACATGGGCATGGAGCGGTCGATCAAAACTTTGAATTCCACTTCGCCCCGGCTGAACTCATTGTGGATCGGCGCGCGAATCGTGCCATGGCACCCGCCGCAGTTCATGGCCGCTTTCACCCGAGCCGGATCAGGAGCCACATTGCCCATCTTGATGGTCGTCTCGACGCCCCGGATGGAAGTGTAATCGTATTCCGTCTGGACGTTCATGCACGACGCGAGAAAAGCATCGTCACGAGTCTTCGCGGGGGTCAACGAACCCAACGTGTCGCTGATCGAGTAAGGATCGACGAACGTGCGGCTCACGCCGTCAGCCTCGACCACGGTGCCCCAATCGATGCGCCCATAGCTCGACATCAGCGTATTCATCTCCAGGACTTTGGCCTGCGTTTCGGCGGGAAGCTGTGGAATCGCCGAACCGAGCGGAGTTCCAGCTGGCGCCATCCACGTGTTGCCTTCGTCCAAGACCGGAGGAGTCGTGCCCGGGGGGAAGTAGCCGAGCGGGCTGATGGCTCGCATGCCGTTCGCATGGCAGCTTTTGCATCCACTGGGATTCGATGGGTTGCCCCTGTAAACAGGGCTCGTTCCGTCTTGACGAGAGAAGTTTTGGAATAAGATACGCGCGCGGGTGCCGTCATCGCCCGGCTTTTGCATCGTGAGCATCGTGAAGGTCACCGGGAGATACTGGCCATTGGTGCCGGTGTAGTCGGTCCAAGCGGGAAGAGCGCGCTGAGGTTCAGGTTTGAACCGGTCGTCGCCCTGATCCGACGGCAAACCGATATTGATCCAGCGGTCGTAATTCAGAGGAGGCGTGAAGGACTCTCCCGGAACCAAAATGAGCATCAGCGATTCGGTTGAACGGCTGGTCGGGCTCACGGAACCCAAGTCAAATCCGCCCGTGGAGCGTGACTTGTATTTCACGACCTTCCACTGAGTGTAATCGACCGTCTCCCCAGCCGCGTTCGCGGGGGCGGAATCCGTGCCTGCGATGATGGCTTCGAGGTTCGCCGGAATTTGAAATTGATCCGGCTGCGTGGGATCTACCTGAAAAATCTTTGGAAGGCGTTTTTGCTCGTCCGGGAAAATCGAACCGTAGTCGACCGAAGGCGCTGTCTGTATCGCTCCTTCAATACGCGAGAAGCATGCTGGGATGCTCGTATGGAAGCAGCTCGTAAGCTGATTCCCAACCGACCAGGAGCCTTCATTGACGAGCGTTTGGCCGAGCTGATCCCGCCATGTCTGGATGCTGCTCGCATCGCTGGCCGGGCAAGTCACGGCATCGTCCCCCTGAGCTCCGACCGCGGATAAAAATAGAGAGAGAGAGATCGCCACCCCAAAACTTTTCAAACCCATGATGCAGCGTGTACTGCGAACTTGGAGCGCCGTCAACAAAATATGACATAACGTGTTATCATTAGTATACTTAATCATCTTTGTTTTCGCCCCTTTGAACACTTGCCAAACCCCCCCGAAGACAGTGAAACTACAGCTCGATTAAGGCTCGACTGAAGCCGATTGGCGAAGTCTGTCGTGAGCTTGATCTGGGCGACTCGATCGCCACTTCCCGAGTCCCTTCGCGAAGAATCCTTGAAGGAGCGAGTCCGTTTGAACTTCGAGTCCTGGCTTCATGGTCAACACCCCGAAATTCCGTTTCGCAGCGCCGAGGCTGTACTCAGGCTCGCCTCCGAAGGGGCAACACTCCCCTTCATCGCCCGCTATCGCAAAGAACATACCGGGAACCTCGACGAGGTCGCGATCGGGGCGGTGATCGATGGCAAAGAACGCTTCGACCAGATCCTCCAACGCCAAACGTTCATCGTTGATGAGATCGAGAAGCAGGGCAAGCTCACGCCGGAGTTGAAGCTGAAGCTCCAAGGCACCTTTGATCCCGCCATTCTCGAAGATCTCTATCTCCCGTATAAGCAAAAGCGCCGGACCAAGGCCCAGATCGCCCGAGAGGCGGGCTTAGCTCCCCTCGCCGACTGGATTTGGGAAATCGGGCATGGCGAACGCGTTCCCGAGGCCGGGCAAACCCTTGCGCTCTGGGCCTTCACCTTCCGTAACGAACAACATCAAGTCCCTGACGCCGAGACCGCCATTGATGGCGCCGTCGATATCCTCATCGAGCGCCTCTCAGAAAACCAAACTCTCCGGCAGACGGTGCGGACGGCCTACTTCGAACAGGGAAGCGCGCGGACCGAGAAGGCGGCAAAGGCCAAGCCGAACTCGAAGTACGAACCCTATTTCGATCACGCTGAACCCGTCTCAGCGCTCCTCAAGCCGGAGAGCTCGCATCGATACCTGGCCATGCGCCGGGGTTGGCTCGAGGAAGAACTCTCCTTCTCGCTCGGCGGGAAGAAAGACGACCCCTCTTTCGAAGAAGAGCTCCTGAAAGCTTTCACTACTGAAGCGAAGCCTGCCGCCGACGTGCCTGCGCCGATCGCTCAGGCTCTCGAGAGAGCCTCGCGACTCGCCTTCAAGGCGCACGTTGCTCCCTCGATCGACAGCGAAGTCCACAAAGCCTTGCGCGAGGTCGCGGATGTCGCTGCGATCCAAGTGTTCTCCGCCAACGTGCGGAAGCTCCTGCTCGCGGCGCCCTTTGGCGCGAAGGCCGTTCTCGGGGTCGATCCCGGCCTTCGCACCGGCTGCAAGATCGCGCTTGTCGACGACGACGGCAAGTACCTCGCCTCGACCGTGATCCACCTCCAGACGCCCGATCAAATCGAATCGAGCAAGACGCTCTTGAAGGAAATCCTGGGCAACGACCGCATTCGCGCGATCGCGGTGGGGAATGGAACCGCCGGACGCGAGACAGAGCGGTTTTTCCGGGCTTTTCTCAAGGAAA